>CEUH01123491.1_pt1 | contig 12757 bp, 8 predicted proteins | sample 356461 | NCBI WGS metagenome assembly CEUH01 (sample SAMEA2623275, study PRJEB7988) | marine metagenome | isolation source: saline water (ENVO:00002010), including
AGACAAGCACTAAATAATAAAAGTAAGATAGTTGTTTTTTTCATAGTTTTTTATTTAAATTATTAATCAAATATTTGTTAATGAGATTAAATTAAAATTACAAATTATTCTAATATAATCTTTTCGATATAAGTTATATCATTATCTTTAAGTTCAATTGTATATACTCCTTTTTTATAATTAGAAAAATCAAAATCAGATTTTAAAGAGCTAACTTTGGTTGTATAAATAGTTTGGCCTAACATATTCTTAACAAAGACATCATAATTAGAAATTTTATCTAACTCTAAAGTAAAATAGCCATTTGTTGGATTTGGGAATATATTGAAATTTCTTAAACCTTCTTCAATTGAATTTGGAGGAGGTAAAGGTGGATTTTTAGAAACATTTAATCTAATCATAGGAGATCCATTAAGAGAAACCCATGTCCCTGCAGGATTAGTATTAGGAGGTGTTGGAGGACAATTATCCTGCTGATAACAAACACTATTTGAATTACCATTAGCCCCTATAAATGTAGTGTCTGTAAAAGAACTAAAACCCTGAACAGCAGCCAACCAACTTCCAGGAGTAAGTGACAAAGGAGTTGTTAATTTTAAAGTAACCCAAGAATTAATATCTTGTAGTTTTAGTTCATAAGGGTCAGATGATGCTAAAAGGACAGGAGCAGATGTATTTAGAGAAACAGCAGGATCTATTTCATAAACACCAACTTTAACTGATGCCCCAGCAACAGATCTATCATTCACAAAAAAGGATATAGATGTTGCGTAAGTTGCTTCAAATATATCAAATGTATTTGCTAATATATTACCTCCACAGTTACGACCTAAATCATAATATCCACTTGCATTTGCTCCATCAAAATTCCAATCATAATCAACCGCATAAACAGTATCTGTAACAATTGTTGTTTTGACAACTGTATCAGTAATTGCTGAATCAGATGTAGCCCAAAAACTAATGTTATATTGTCCCTGAGACATTGGAGTAAATCCATTTGAAGTCTGGACAGTATCCCTTTGAGTAGATGTAAGCGTTAATCCATTTGAAGAAAATGGATATACAGTTCCTGAGCTCATTTCTTCAACATTAACATTCATTGTAAAATTATTTTGAGTAATCACTCCTGTGTTTGAAATAACTCCTTCAAATCTATATGGCATAGCAGTTGCTTGAGCAAGAGGGTATGCTGTAAAATCAGACCCAAAGCCTATTGAATTAGCATATTGAATCCACCATCCGCCAAAAGTCTCTTCTCCAAACTTAATTTCATTATTTGGAGTTTCTGTAAATGAAACATCATCTACCATCCAAGCATAATCCCACTGTCCTTCATAACGAAACCTAAATGTTACTGAATCTTGATTTCCTGCAACTGACGAAATATTTACAGAAATATTTTCTGGATTCGAAGAAGAAGTATTGATAGCTTGACCAACATGAACTTCATAACGTTCATAAGTTAACCATCCATCATTTGTAACTTCAACAAATACAGAATCCTGAAATTTTCTATGATATGATTCAAAATTTATATTAACATATGCAATATTAGAACAATCAATTACTCCTTTATATGTAAGAGTTGCATCTTGAGTATTCTGAGCAGAAACAGCTAATGCATCAGAATCAAATAAAGCGAAACCATCTGCCGCTGATGTAGAGCTGATAGCACCCATACCTACAGAAAAACCTCCAGATGGAGCTGTAGTACCAATTACCCAATCTTGATTAGCAGGATTTGCAAAAGTAATCCAGTCTTGTTGTGGATTTGAAAAAGTATTTGACCAAAAAGGAGCTGGTGCAGGAGCTGAACTGGATACTTGCACATTATTATAAAGTGGCATATACGCTCTGTGTGGCTCATATATTTGTGTAGGAGCTACTTTAGTTTGAGCAATAGCTGCAAATGATAAAAAAATCGCAAAATTTAGTATTAAAAAATGTCTCATCCTATATTAATTTAAAATTAAGCTCCAAATATATAACTTAATTAACATTAATACAATAAATAAGATATGTAAAAAAAAATATTATGCGTATTCTGAAATTGGAGCACATGAACAAATTAAATTCCTATCACCATGTGCATCATTAACTCTTCTTACTGAAGGCCAAAACTTATAAGTCTTAACCCAAGGTAATGGAAAAAATGCCTTTTCTCTATTATACTTAAAATTCCAATGACTTGTAATTGCTAAATCTAATGTATGGGGAGCGTTTCTTAAAACACTATCTTGAATTTCAATATTACCATCAACAACTTCTTGAATTTCAGAACGTATTGATATCATAGCTTCACAAAATCTATCCAATTCTTCTAAACACTCACTTTCAGTTGGTTCTATCATTAGAGTTCCTGCCACTGGAAATGAAACAGTTGGTGCATGAAACCCATAATCCATCAATCTTTTTGCAATATCTACAACTTCTATACCATATTGTTTGTACATTCTAAAGTCAATTATCATCTCATGCGCAATTCTATTACTTTTACCAACATATAATATTTGAAACTGATCAGATAATCTTTGTTTAATATAATTTGCATTTAAAATTGCTACTTCAGTAGATTTTGTTAAACCATCAGTTCCTAATAATCTTATGTATGCATATGATATTAATAAAACCAATGAGCTTCCCCAAGGAGCAGAAGAAATACTCATTCCTTTTTCTCCTCCAGTATTAATCATTGGACTATTAGGTAAAAAATCTTTCAAATGTTTGACTACGCCAATTGGACCTGCTCCAGGACCACCACCTCCATGTGGAATAGCAAATGTTTTATGTAAATTTAAATGACATACATCTGCACCAATTAATGCAGGATTTGTTAAGCCTACCTGCGCATTCATATTTGCACCATCCATATAAACTTGACCTCCATTATCGTGGATTATCTTCGTAATTTCAGTAATTTGTTCTTCATAAACCCCATGAGTAGATGGGTAAGTTATCATTAAGCATGATAAGTTTTCTTTATTTTCTTCCGCTGTTTTTTTCAAAATTTCTACATCTATATTACCATCTTCATCGCAAGGAACTACGATGATTTTCATTCCAGCCATAACAGCAGAAGCAGGATTGGTTCCATGAGCAGATGATGGTATTATACAAATATTTCTATGTTCATCCCCTCTACTGTAATGGTAAGCTCTGATTACCATTAATCCTGCATATTCTCCTTGCGCACCAGAATTTGGTTGTAAACTCACTGCATCAAAACCCGTAATTTCACAAAGCATTTCTTCTAATTCATGAAACATTATATGGTATCCTCTAGCTTGGTTAGAAGGAGCAAAGGGATGTAGTTCTCCAAACTCTGACCAACTAAGTGGCAACAATTCAGTTGCGGCATTTAGTTTCATTGTACAAGAACCTAGAGGAATCATTGAATGTGTTAGTGATAAGTCTTTGTTTTCAAGTCTTTTTATATACCTCATAATTTCCATTTCTGAATGATATTTATTAAACACATCATGTTTCATAAAATCTGATTTTCTAAATAAATCTTCAGGAATAAAGAAATTAGCTTGTGTATAATCTCCACTTAAAACCTCAGTGATTAAATCAATATAATCTGAATGATTACAACTCTTTGCAAATACTTCTAAAATATCATTTATATTTTCAAGATCATCTTTTTCATCAATACTTATTGATAAAGTTTTATCATCAATAAAGTTAAAATTCATTTTTGCATCTTCAGCATATGTTTTAATATTTTCCATTGAAACATTACCAATGGATATTTTTAAAGTATCAAAATAAACTTTATTTAGTTGATGATAACCCAATTGAGTTAATCCCTCTGCTAAAGTAGCTGTTAATTCGTGAATTTTTTTACTTATCTTTTTCAACCCTTTTGGGCCATGGTATACTCCATACATGCTAGCCATAACTGCAAGCAAAACTTGAGCAGTACATATGTTAGAAGTTGCCTTTTCTCTTCTGATATGTTGCTCTCTTGTTTGAAGCGCCATTCGTAAAGCACGATTTTCTTCTATATCTTGTGAAACACCTATAATTCTTCCAGGAATTACTCGTTTATACTTTTCAGTTGTAGCAAAAAAAGCAGCATGAGGACCTCCGTAACCCATGGGAATACCAAATCTTTGCGTACTACCAACTACAACATCTGCACCCCATTTTCCTGGGGGAGTAAGCATGGTTAAACTTAATAAATCTGCAGCAAAAACAATACCAATATCTAGTGATTTTGCAGCACTAACAATATCTTTATAATCAAAGACTTTGCCATGTTTTCCAGGATATTGAAAAATTGCTCCAAAAAAATCATTTGTTAATTTTATGTTTTCCAAAGAATCAATTATAACCTCTATTTTTAGAGGATTTGCTCTAGTTTTTATAATTTCTATAGTTTGAGGCAGACAAAGGTCAGATACAAAGATTTTATTAACTTCATCTTTTTTTTGAGTTCTTGTTCTACTGTTATATAACATTAACATTGCTTCTGCTGCCGCTGTTCCTTCATCAAGTAAAGAAGCGTTTGCAATTTCCATAGATGTTAATTCACAAACCATAGTTTGAAAATTTAATAAGGCTTCTAATCTTCCTTGTGCAATTTCAGCTTGGTAAGGGGTATATGCAGTGTACCACCCCGGATTCTCTAAAATATTTCTTTGTATCACTCCGGGTAAAATGGTATTATAATAACCAAGACCAATATAAGATCTATAATTTTTATTTTTCCTTGCAATATCTTTCATATGCTCAATACACCTACTCTCAGTTAAAGGTTGAGGTAAATTCATAAGTTCATTTGAACGTATATTATCCGGAATTGTTTGTTTAATTAGTGCCTCTAAAGAGTTAACTTTAATGACTTGCAACATCTTGTCAATATCATGACTTCTTGGTCCTATATGTCTAGTGGAAAAACTCATTTTAAAAAATTATTTTGCAAAAATAACTAATGGTTTTTTACTAAATCAAATAATAATTAAAAAATTTAATCTGTTTTTTAAAATTATTTACACATAATATTAACTATTTCTGTATAATAAGATTAGTTTTGCTAAAAAATGAAATTCTCTGAAATCAATCTAAATGAAAATCTTCAAAAAGCTATTGAAGATTTGGGTTTTAAAGAGCCAACAACAGTTCAAAAAAAGGTTATTCCTTATTTGTTAGAAAATATAACTGATATGGTTGCGCTAGCCCAAACTGGAACAGGCAAAACCGCTGCGTTTGGATTACCAATAATAAATAATACTAATTATAATTCCAAATTTTCACAAACAATTATTCTATGCCCAACTAGAGAACTATGCTTGCAAATAACAAAGGATTTAATCTCATTTTCAAAATACATCAAAAAAATTAATATTGTTTCTATATATGGTGGAGCCAACATTAATAGTCAAATTAAAGCGCTAAAAGAAGGAGCACAAATTGTTGTTGGAACTCCAGGAAGAACTTTAGATTTGATAAATAGAAAGGTCTTAAAACTAAATAAAATAGAGTATTTAGTTTTAGATGAAGCTGATGAAATGTTAAATATGGGGTTTAAAGAAGATATTGACAAAATACTATCCAATACTTCATCAAAAAAACAAACGTTATTGTTTTCTGCAACTATGCCAAAAGAAGTTATGAAGATTAGCAAAGCATATATGTCAAGCCCAAAAACTATTGAAGTTGCTAAAAGAAATGAAGGAGTAAAAAATGTAGATCATCATTATTATATTGTAAACGCAAAAGACAAATACAAAGCTTTAAGAAGAATATGTGATGTAAACATAGATATTTACGGAATTATATTTTGTAGAACAAGAAGAGAAACTAGCAACATAGCAGATAAACTAATGCAAGATGGATATAATGCTGATGCAATTCATGGTGAGTTATCACAAGCACAACGAGATCATGTGATGGAACGTTTTCGAAAAAGAAAGATACAAATTTTAGTAGCGACAGATGTTGCTGCAAGAGGTATTGATATTAATGAGTTGACTCATGTAATAAACTATAATTTACCGGATGATAATGAAGTGTATGTCCATAGATCAGGACGGACTGGTAGAGCCGGAAAGAAAGGAATATCCATTATTATTGCACATAGTCGTGAAGGGAGAAAGTTAAAGGCAATAGAAAAAATGATAAAACGAGATTTACAAATTATGCAAGTTCCTAATGGAGATGAAATTTGTCATATTCAATTAATGAAACTAATTGATAAAGTTACATCAACTAAAGTAAATCCTCAAATAGAAAAATATTTACCATCAATTGAAGAAAAATTAGCTCACTTCAAAAAAGAAGAACTTATAAAACATTTTGTTTCAACTGAATTTAATCGTTTTTTGTCTTTCTATAAAAATGCTCCAGACCTTAACGTTCAGTACAATAAAGAACAAAAAAATAATATAAGAAAAAGAGGAGAAAGAAAAGGATATGCTGAAGAAGGACACACAAGATTTTTTATCAATATAGGCAAAGCACAAGAAATGCAAACTCATAATTTAATTGGACTAATTAATGAATACACAAGAAAAAGAAATATTCCGATAGGAAAAATTGATATCATGCGTAGATTCTCATTTTTTGAAATCCCATCTGAATTTGAAAATGAAATACTAAAAGGAATGAAAAAGGCAAACTGGAGAGGAAATCACATAACTGTTGAAGTATCTCAAGAGCCAAGCAAAAAATCAACTAAAAAGAAAAAGATAAAAGATAAAATAAATTCTTTTGAAAATATCCAAAGAAAGAAAAAGAATAAATCTAAAAAAGGAAAAAAAAATAACTCAAAATCTTTCAAAGAAAGATTTAAGGCAACAAAGTAGCATAAAATTGATGATAATCATTATCCCTTTATAAAATCTTTTAAATAAAAAGGTTCAAAATAAGCTATGTCTTCAAATTCTTTATTAATAAATTTTTGATGAGCTAAAAATCCAAAATCTCTTGAAGAAGGGAAAATATTTTCAAGAAATTGTGCGTTTTTATTGTTAATCACTTCTTTACACTTGATTGCCCCATCTCCAAAAAACAACATCTTTTCTGATAGAAATGGCTTGTAAGTTTTCTCATTTACAATATCTGCTTTTACTTCACGTAACTCAACATTATTAGAATCATAGATTGCTGAAAATACTTCCATTCTTTTTGCATCAATCATTGGACAAAATATTTTATATTTTGACTCTCTAGACATAGAAAAAGCCATTGCCTTTAATGAACAAACACTAATCAGTGGGATATTTAAAGAATAACATAAACCTTTTGCTGTTGCTGTCCCAATTCTCAGTCCAGTATATGATCCTGGTCCCTTACCTATAGCAACTGCATCTAATTGTTTAATTTCAATTTTTAATTGACTTAACAATTGCTTAATAAAAATAGTTAGTTTCTCATTATGAGAATATTTATCAGACGCTTCTTCTTTTGTTAAGAGTAATTTTTCTCTCTTAAACAACGATACTGAACAATTCTTGGTAGATGTTTCGATTGCTAAAATATACGCCATTAAAAATCGTAATAATTATTAAACAAATCACTCTTAAATCCAAAAGTAAAATAATCAGATATATTTTCTGATTCTTCATCTTTCAAAGTTCTTTTTCCTAAACTTAAAACAAATTTTAAGTTAGTATGAGGATTAATCAAATAAGAAAAATTAAGCTGTGTATAATTTAATCTTGACAAGTTTCCCTGATACATTTCTATTCCAAAATCAGATGGTCTTCCACTACCAATATTTTGCAAGCCTTGAGTTGCAGCATAATCTCCAGTAGACATAAAAATATCATTACCATATGACACTGTGTTATTAGAAAAGGATGACCCATATTTTGCAATAATATGCTTTAACTGAAAACCTAATCTCTTATATTTATATCTTACAATAGATACTAACTCTGAAAAATTAGCTCCTAGTGGATGAGCAAGTGACTGATTATAATGTCCATAATTTTGTTGAGGATTATGGTGAGCATATGTATATGGCCTAACATAATTATACTCTATTTGAAATGATGTCATGTCTAAATTCAAAATATCATATGACTTGAAACCTAATTGATACCCATACTTATTTGCCCAAAAATCATTATTCTTTCTTAAATCATTTAAACTAAATTCATCTAAAATCAATTGTGAATAAGCATATGATTTATAATTTATTTTATATTTCGCGTTTAGTCCTATCAATACATTGTCAGGAGAGTTGAGTGAAAACTCAATTGGTCTAAGAAAGATAATGGGGTTGAGATAATTAACATCAAAACCTCTATTTCCAGGAGCATGATTAACTCTCCAAATTATAGATTCAAAAAAAGATAAATTTAAATTTTCAAACAAATTCAAACTCAGATAATGAGATGACATATATTTTTTTGGGTATCCCATTTGATCTACATTTTCTATTGAGTTAGTTGCAAAATAACTAATATCTTGTAGTTCAGCAAATAGGTTTGTGTAATGTAATTTACCTAAACTAGTTTGCACTCTCAAAAATGGATAGTTAAATGAATTATCAGATAAAAGTAATGACCTGTAACCATCACCAACAAAATGTTTACCATGACCAAACTGTATAACAAATAAATCAGAAGGACGAATTGAGACGTATCCTGAAGCAATTGCATAATCAAATCCTACATCTTTAAATCTTCTAGCAAATCCTTGACCAGGAACTACATTTTTTTCATTTATAAAATTTCTTAAATAACTTTGAAAAACAGCTTGATTTTCTCTAAAAGAACTAAAAAAAGAAATTTTTTGACCTATATTTCCATAAACGATATATCCTCTTGTATTAGTATAAATTTTTTGTTGATTTAACTTTTCTCTTCCAAGCGTTAAATCAAAAATAGGAGAGCAATATATATTATAATTTTCTTCATTGTAAACAAAAAGATGTTCTAAAAAAAGTTTTCTGTATAACCAGCTTTTCTTTTGTGTTTGATTAATATCAGAAAACAAAACATTTGGATAGTCAATATTAAAATCAGATTTTACTAATGGTTTAAATGAAATATGATGATTTATATCATTAGTTAGGATCTTTTTTTCAATATTAAAAAAATAATCATTTCCTAAGAAAAAGTTATCATGTTGACATTTAACTTGTAGTGTTGAAAAAATAAAAAATAAAAAAAATATTGCTCTAATCATTTTTATTTTTTCTTAAAATATAGAATGGAGTTAATAAAAATATAAACATAATACAAGCAATTAGTGAAATAGCAATATTTATATTAATGTGTATAATAAAATAACTTATTACAATAATAATAATAGACAAAAACAACAATGTTAATGTTGTAAATTTATGTCCAAAATTTAAATCTAAAAGAGCATGATGAATATGATCTCTAGCTGCATATAATGGATTTTTACCTCTAAAAACTCTACTGATAAATACTCTTAAGGAATCAAAAAGTGGTATTGATAGGAAGACAATAGATAGAAAAGGACCTTTTTTTGGATAATGCAAGTCTTGTATAACTATTCCATGCTTTATCAAATTAATAGCTAAGATAGATAAAACCATACCTACAACTAAAGAGCCAGTATCTCCCATAAATATTTTTGCAGGATATTTATTGTAATGAATAAAACCTAATAAGGATCCGGCCAATGTAAAAGAAACTAATGTTATTTCAGTTTGATTCATTAATATCGCTGAAATGCCAAAAGCAATGCTAGAAACTACTCCCAAACTTCCTGCCAAAGCATCAACTCCATCAATCAAATTATATGCATTTGTAATTACAACCACAACAAACAATGTAAATAATACTCCCGCATAATAGGGTATTTCATGTATTCCTAAAACACCATGAAAATTATCTATATATAATTCTTCAAAAAAAATTATTATTCCTATAGAAATTATTTGACCTAATATTTTTTTTGTTGGAGAAAGGGAAACTAAATCGTCTATAACACCAACAAAAAAAATAATAATTAAGCTTAAAATAATATAATTTGTATTTGTTAACTCAGTCCAACAAAGTAATGATATCAAAATTGAAATAAAAATAGCAACACCTCCAAGACTTGGAATTTTTCCTTTGTGGGATGCTCTTTTTACTTTTGGTGCAAATAATCTAAGTTTTTCTGCTAGAGATATTACTTTCGGTATTGAAACAAAAGCAATGATAAATGCAGTAAAAAAAATAAAAAGTATGTCTAAATATTGAGGCATAATAATTATTTATTTTATGTAAAAATAAAGAAATTATTAAAAAAAGATCAATCAGTAGATTTATAAATACTAAACTTCTTTAACTATTATGAAAAATTTTAAAAATTAATTTTTTAAGAAAACAGGGATTTTTCAATCAGTTCGCACATAATATGACCAATTAATATATGTCCTTCTTGAATTCTAGCCGTATCATTAGATGGTACCTTAATAATATAATCACAAATATTATTTAACTTACCACCATCAATACCTGTAAAACCAACTGTTATAAGTTTTTTTTCTTTTGCAATTTTAATTGCATTAATAACATTTGAAGAATTACCAGAAGTAGAAATGCCAATTAGAATATCTCCTTTTTTACCAAATGCTTGAACAGATCTTTCATATGTCTTAGAAAATCCATAATCATTTGCTACAGCTGTCATGTAAGATGAATTAACATGTAACGCTTGCGCATTTAATGGAGATCTATCTTTATAAAAACGCCCACTTAACTCTGAAGCGATGTGTTGCGCATCAGAGGCAGAGCCTCCATTACCACAAAGTAAAAGCTTATTTCCTGATTCAAAAGCATCTAAACATAATCTAGCAATCAATATTATATTATCATGAATTTGATCATCTTGAAGTAATTTTCTATTAGTTTCTAGAGAATTTTTTAAAGAATTTTTAATTATATCATTCATTTTGTGCTAAAATACAAAATTATTGTATCGATTCGTAAGCTAATTTGGTTTGAGTACCAATCGTATTCCAACAAAATTTTTGCTTTATAAGTTTATTAGCATTAATTTTAACACTTTCTAATAACTTTGGTTTTAATAATATATCATTTAACTTATTTGATAATGCATCAGTATCTTCAGAAGCAAATAAAAAACCATTAACTTCGTCATCAATCATTTCTTTGATAGGAGGCAAATCCGAAGCTAAAACTGGAACATCATAACTCATTGCCATCAACATAACTCCACTTTGATAGATTTTTTTGTATGGCAAAACAACTAAATCAGCAGCATTATAATAAAGAGAAACTTTTTCTTGAGCAATAAATCGATTATGAATTATACAATATTCATTTAAATTATTTTTATCTATTATACTTTGATATAATGAAAAATCATTCTTCCAAACTTTACCTGCAATAATTAACACGATATCATTATTTTTTTTCACAACATTTTTAAATGCTTTTAATAATATTTCTAATCCTTTAACTTTTTTAATCATTCCAAAAAAAAGTAGAACCTTCTTATTTGGAGAAATTTTAAAGTATTCTTTAGCTTTTTTTTGTGTATGTTTTTTACTTATAAATGGCAAATAATTTCCATGTGGAATAATAAATATAGACTCTACAATATTTATTTTATTTAATTCATTCAAACTAAACCTATTATGAGTTAAAATTACATTTCCTAATTTATAAACTAATTTATTAAAAATACTATTTTCACTTCTAGATGAAAATGAATTAACATCATGAATTGTTAGCACAATTTTACCAAGAAGTAATTTCACAAACAATAAATTAAACAGTACAAGCATATCTGTATGAAAAATATGGAAATGAAAAACAGAAGTTCGATTAAATTTTGCATGCAAAACAGATTTGATAGTTCCGAAAATCCATCTATAACCATTTAAAAATTTTGAATTTCCAACAAATAAATTATTATATGTTTGAAAAAAATTAAGCCCTTTAATATTTGGATCTTGTGTCTTCTTGTTTGTATAAACACTAACATCTACCCCGCTATTAATTAAACCAATAGCTTGTCCAAACGTATAATAATGAAATGACCCACCATGAGCTCCTAATGTATCGATGATTGCTATTTTCATTTTTACATTTTTAATCCTTTAAAATAAGATCTATTTATCAATAAAAAAGTAGTAAAATCCTTTTTTATACCTGAATTAAATATAAATTTTAAATTATTTTTAAAAAATAACCAAACTATAAATAAATAAGAATATAAACCTCCTATTTTTTTTAAAAAATAAATATGATTTTTTGTATTTTGTTGTAGAAAAAAATCACCTCTTATTATTTTTTTATTATTTACAAAAGATTTTGTTAGAGATCCAACCTTGTGTAATAAAACTTCATCTGGATAGTAATAAATATGATGTCTTTTATCTTTATAAATTCTATAAGCAAAATCTGTATCGTCAAAATAAACAAAGTATTTTTCATCCATTAAACCAATATCATACATCACCTGCTTATCTAACATTAAGCAACAAGTCGGCGCATAATCAACCTTAACTATATTATTATATTGACCTTTGTCTAGCTCATTTATTCCTCTATGTATTGGTAAAAAACCCTTGTTTTTAACAAACCAAGCTCCAGCATACCAAATATATTTTGGATTTTTAAAATACATCATTTTAGGAGCTATTAAACTACAACCTATTTTACGTTGAGCTTCAACTAAGTTTCTTAAAAACGAATTAGAAAACTCAACATCATTATTTAAAAATAGTATTTTGTCACACTTTTTATTTAAAGCAACATCTACACCTTGATTATTAGCCTTAGCAACACCTAAATTAGAGTTGTTTTTAATT
>CEUH01041745.1_pt1 | contig 12717 bp, 18 predicted proteins | sample 356461 | NCBI WGS metagenome assembly CEUH01 (sample SAMEA2623275, study PRJEB7988) | marine metagenome | isolation source: saline water (ENVO:00002010), including
TTTTCAACAGCTTCTCGTTCAGCACCGTCGTCTACGTCGTTGTCTTGCGTTGCTTTTGGGAGGTTGAGTTGTTCAACATGCTGTCGAAAACCTGGTGGCAAGTTACTCATCAAAAAGCTTGATTGTTGCACCGGTTTCTTTGGGTTCACGAGGCTTTCTTTCATTTCTGAGCAGATCACGGCATCGGCCAATCGAGGCGGCGTCGGGTGAGCTCCCCGAGGCGATCGGCCGTCCGACTCAGCGTCGTGCCGCGCAAGGAGGTGGTCAAGGACGTGTCCGGGGTCCGTAAGCAGGTTTGCTGGAAGGGTCGGCCAATCTTCGGGGAGAAGGGCTGCAATCGGTTGAAAGGACCTCAGGGATTTTTCCCATGTGGAAAGCCAGATTTCAATTTGTTGTTCGCGGTTGTCGAGACATCGGTCCAATCGTGCATACCATCCGCTGACTCCGTTCTGCAATGTCCCCACCAATCCGACGGGACGGCTTTCTCTCTTTGAAGATGTCTCTCAGCAAGAGGATGAAAAAAGGCGATTATTCCGATAGAAAATCGGTTGCTTTTTCGAACCAATGCCAACCCTCGTTCACCCAATCAAGAAGGCCGGAGAGTTGTTTCGGCGAGACGTTGGCTGTTTTTGCAATCTTGCGCAACGCTGTCAATTCACGTCGGTCATAATCGCCATCAACCGCTGCGACCAAAGCAGCGTCCCTCAGAATCAGTTGAGCGAATGAGGCATCCAAGTCGGCCAGCGATTGTTCGAGAGGTATGGGTTGTTCAAATCCGCTGCGAACCGTCACCCTGGATTCGGGATGAATCATCGCCCGCCCCATCATGGCTTCGATGACGGCGATTTCTTCGCGCACCAATTCCCCATCGGCAGCGGCGATGTAGACCAAAATTTCAGCGTACCGTACGCGTTCTTGTGGTGATCGATGGAGCAATCCATCGGGGAACATGCCTCATCATTCCTCAAGAACATCAAGAAGTTCGTAGCCTTCTTTCATCCACTTGTAACCCTTCACGGTCCAAGTGAGAAGCCGCTCAACAGCGTCTTCCTTGAGGCCCAAGTGTTCAGAGATGTCCTCAAGCGCATCCCGCTCGTCTTCGTCAACCGTCCCGTCCGCTGCCGCCATCATCACGGCGTCTCGCAAAGCGAGCCGTCCTGCTTCGCCGGAGAGATCTTCGAGGCACTCCTCAAGGCTTGGCGGGTTCTTTAGGGCGGCTCGTATTTGCTCGCGTTGTCCTGGTGAGAGCAAAGCCGTGCCCAGCCGCTGCTCGAACATGGCCATTTCATCAACGGTCAACTCGTTGTCTATTCTCGCCATGAAGGCCAACAGTCGGGCGTAGGCAAACCGTTCTTCACGAGGGAGTTTGTGGACCGTATCGGGCAGCATTACTTGCACCTCGCCAGTTCTTCCCAATGAACCCAGCGGCTGAAATCCCGGGTAAACCCCAATCTTGAAACCCTCTCGGTTGGACGGGAAACCGTGGTTCAAGTTGAACAACCAAGCGTTGTGATTTGGACAGGGCGAGGTTGCGGTGCTTGCGTGCAAGCAAAAATGCTGCTCGATCGGCATCGTGTGCAGTATCAAGAACGGCGTTTGAAGAGCGACGCCAAAACCCAACGCGCTTTTGCTCGAGCAACAGGAGGCGCTCGTAGCGTGCCTCAAATCCTCATCGGCACCCACCTCGTTGGCGGATTTGACAACCTCAAGATCATCGAACGCTCGGGTGAACTTGAAGTGATGCTCGGAAGGAAAGAGGTCTCTTTGTCTTCAACGCCTTGGCAACGTCTCGTGCGCTTCTTTAGAAATTGATGTTCAGGAGAACAAGCGTTGATAGCCGGCACGGTTCACCTCGGTGCATGGACCCAAGCGTCAACGTTCTTGGCACGGCCTTGCAAACCTGTTCTGAGATGCCCCTAACGGGATGGTATCGCGACGGTTGCTGTAACACGGACGACAACGACCGTGGTTCACACACCGTCTGTTGCGTGGTGACCGACGATTTTCTTCAATTCGCTCTGGACCAAGGCAACGACCTCATAACGCCAGCGCCGCATTTCAACTTCCCCGGCCTGAAACCGGGCGACTCATGGTGCGTTTGCGCCCGGACGTGGTTGCAGGCCGTGAACGCCGGCATGGCGTGCCCCGTCGATATGGAAGCCACGCATCAACGGGCGTTGGACATCATTCCTCTGGACGTGCTTGAGACCCACGCTCTGTAGACGAGTATTGGAACACGAGAAACCGCATCAACATCCACACGACAACGCCCCATGCCACCAGGTTGACCAACCCCATGGCCCGGAGGTGTTGAGGAAAGGCCGTGTTGAACCACCCGATGGTGATGCTCGAACCAAAGAGGCTCCCGAAGTACACCGGAACGGCTGTCGGCAGCGTCCACGACACCGGTTTTCTGTCGTCAAAGGTGAACCACCGATGGACGTAGTGGGCCAAAATCCCCGTCAGCCCCCAACAGAAACCCCAGAGCAGACGAACGTCTTCGTCGGGAAGGACGACCAGGAGTGTCGCCCAGAGAAGGAAAAACAGTGCGCTGTTGAAACAGCCAGCGATGCTGAATCGCACAATCGAACCCCTCGGAACCCGCTCGTCAAGCCATTGGGGTGTGTTAATCGTCATTCGTTACCACGTCACTGGGTTTACCAGTCAACATCTCCCGAAGGACGGCGTTGTCCGTTTGCAAGGCGTCCATGAGATCGTATTTTACGCCGAAGCTTTCCGCCAACACCCCAAGCGCCAAACTGTCCTTCGGAAGGCATTTTCCACCGAAACCTCGTTTTAACCCAAAGATCGGGTCGAGGTGTGACGGGCCAATGGGTTGGGCCTGCTCTGCTGTGATGATGTCGCGAATAGCGTACCAATCCTCCTCCATGGATTGACAAATGTCGTACATTTGGTTAGCAAAAATCACTTTCAGGGCATAAAAGGTGTTTTTTGTGTACTTGACAAGCTCCGCCTGCGTCGGCGTGACTTGGAAGAGTTGTTCCCTTCGCAAAACCCCTGCCTCTTTGTGTTGTTCGAAGACCGTCTTGGCGACATCAGCATGGTGCGTGCCAACAACCAGTATGTCTTGATTTGCAAAATCTTCAAGTCGCTGACGCTCAACCAAAAATTCCGGTGAATAGGCGATTTTTAGGTGGCTGTAGCGTTCATGGTATTGCTGGGTGGTGCCGGGCACCACGGTGCTTTTGATGACGGCCGTAAAACCGTCGGGGAGAGCGTCCAACACCTCCTCTACAATGCTCGTATCGCAGGCGCCTGTCTCCGGGTGCGGGGGGGTAGGGACGGCAATGTACGCCATGTCCACGTGGTCGATGACATCGTTCAGGTTGGTGCCTCTTGCTGGGTCGTGGACAAACAATTCGTGGGCGTGTTTGAAGCAATGCTCAATCGCACCGCCCACCATGCCGGCTCCAATGATTCCAATTTTCATACAATACCTCCGGTTTATCGGTGAGGGGCGGGATTGAGTTTGCCGTCCTTCGCCATGATGGAGGCGTGGAGCAACGAATCGGGGGTGCCACAATCCACCCACGTTTCTTCACCGACGGAAAGGACATCCGCCTGTCCTTCCTTTACGTACGCTCTCGTGATGTCCGAGATGGAAAAAGCGGCTTGGCGTTCCTGCGCTGCTGTGTCCAAACGGTTCCAGAACGTTTCATCAAACATGTATATGCCCCCTATAGCGAGGTTTGATGGTGGCTGTTCTGGCTTTTCCACGATGTCACAAATGTCGCCATCGTCGTTGAATACAGCCACACCAAAGGCTTCCGGGTGGGGCTCTTCCCTGGCGATAAGAAGGCACCCAGGTGGCGTTTCAGCCGTTTCAAACTCGACCACCTGCTCACCGAATTCAAGCGTGGTAATGTTGTCTGAAAAATACACCATCAACCGGGCATCGATGTTGTATGGGCGGGCCAAATTCAAAGCGTGCGCTACGCCCAACGGCTCCTCCTCAATGACGTAGTGAATCCTTTCTCCTGGCAGACCCTGCCCGACATGTTTGGCGATTTGGCCAATGAATTGGTTGGAGATGATGGTGATGTCCCTTATGCCCGCTCGGCGAATCGTGCCGAGGGCGTAATCGATGACGGGTCGGTTGAACAGCGGTAAGAGCGTCTTTTGGGTGTAGTGGGTGAACGGATGAAGCCGAGAACCGTGACCTCCTGCGACGAGGATGGCCTTCACCTTCATGTGTTCAAGTGCACGAAGGCGGCTTTAGAAGATGCTTATCGAGAATCACCTTCGGTATGCGATTCCATTAACGCTTTCACCGCACCGTCCTTTGGATTCCGTTCAAACCAGCCTGTTGCGACGAGGTCGCCGAGCCGTTCAACACCTGCCTCAATCGCGTCCATGTCGTTGGCTTCAGCCACCTCCCACTGTCGCTGCGCTTCTTTTGCATAGTGTTGATTGGCTTCCTCAACCAGTTGCTCTGAGATGCGCAAATCGTCTTCAAGTCCTTCGTAATCTTGCTCATGAACCGCAGGATCAACGCGTGCGTTGTTGGTGTTGATTTGAGGCTCCTTTGCATCAAAAGCGGGCCCTTTTTCATCCGTGCCCCGTGTTCGGAGAAACGATTCGTTGGTCGCTTCTCTGGCCGCGGCTGTTGCTGCAAAAGCCCCGTGCAAAAAGTCAGCCTCTTTCTCATTGAGGTCCAAGCCGTGCAGCTCTTCCCATCCAAACTCCACGGTATCAAGCAAACGAGTCAACCGTTCCTGTAGCGAACGTTGGTGCCGTAAACTCAACCACAATATGGCAAGGGTCATGATGAAAGGAAAAGCGAGAAATCGGCCGATGTTGTACGGATCAACACCGTACAGATATGCCGCAATGGCCACAATGTCGGCAAGAATCACCACAGCCCAAGCAGCGATGACGAACCGGCGCTTCTTTTCCCGCTCATAGCGGAAAAATTCCACGACAAGGACGCTCGTGCTGTCCATGCGAACCACCTAACGCTTGGCAACGGAACGAATTTTTTCAAGGGTTTCATCGTTTATTTCCGTTTCAACGTCCCAGCCCATGTCTTTCAGTCCGTTCGCTACGCTCGCATCCAAGATCGTGTTCATCCGTTCAACAGCGTACTGGAGGAGCAATCCGCAGACCAAAACGGTTGCCAAGCCGAACTGCCATCTGGTGAGCGCTGCGACGGCAACGCCGATAATCGCAATACCGACCACGATGGGCACAAAACGCTGCTTGACTTTCGTTGACGATGCGTGAGCGTCAAGGATTCGTTGCGCCCCTTCTTTTTTGCTCGCCATGCCCTCTGCAGCGCACGTCTCAAGGTGAAGGTGCCGATTCGTTTGCCAACCATTCATACACTTCAGGAGACACACCCGCCAGACCCCGTTCTCCGCTCGTATGCTCTTGAACAAGGACGCTATCACTCAGCGTGAAATGACCGCGCGGTTGCGAGATAAGGTGTTGGAGAAGGTCGGCCATGGCCCTTTGCATGTTTGCCGTCTGTTCGACCTGCACGTTGAGTAACCGTTCCATGCTGTCAAACACGACATCGTTTCGTTCGTGCCTCGCCTCCAGCGCTTTGGACGCAGCGGTCATCGCTTCCTCCTGTCGATTCAGCAATTCTCGCGCAGCCGGACTTCCAACAGCGTCTCGTCGCTGAAGTTCTTCGATCGCCGTGTTCAATTCGACGTGCCGTCTGGTCAGGGCGCGTTGAAGATTCTCAACTTGGGCGTTCGCTTCCTGCAACTGAAGAGCGAGGTGCTGACCGTTTCGCTGAACCCGTCTTAATTCGGTGCCGTGGTGGGTGGATTCGGACAAAAAAGCCACGACGATCGCCGTGGCCAACGCCATCTCCGGATGGACCAACATCGCCGTTGCGGCAAACCATGCGAGCGTTCCCCAGAAAACAGACCTTACAATTCCCATGGTATTGATTTGAAAACCACGGCATAAAGCAGGTGGGCGGGATTGCCAAGGGTTCCCGTCAGGACGGCATCAGAATAAAGCAGTCATCGTCGACTTCCAAGACCAACCCGGTGGTGAGCAAATGGTCCAGCGCTTCATCGGTTTCAGCGTCCTCGATGTTGCATGAGCGGGTGTGTTTGAAAATGGCCTCAACGGTTGCTACCGCACCGCCCTTAGCCAGTTCCATTTCGATGCTCATGACGACGGATTGGCAAGCGATGGCCAAGAGCGGGTCGTCGGTGTTGACTTCCGGAATAAGGTCCAGAAAAATGTTTGATGGATGCTGCTGTTCCTCGCTGGAGGCATCGTTTGAAGTTGGTTCGTTGGCTCTTTCACCTAAACCCCGAAGCGCATGAGGCTCGTTGAGGTCGAAACAATCAAACAGGTTTCTTTGATGCGGGTCGGGCGCTTGCATGTTCTTTGAATCGCTCGTTTCAAGACGTCGTCCAAGGTCTTCAAGCCGCTGAATACGCTGGTCCAGCGTAATTTTCTCGCGCACGAGGTCAACGGCCATCAAATCCATGGCCATGTTGGCCTGCTCAACCAACCAGTCGTGAAGATTCCAGTGAGGATGGACACCCAGCATGGCGTCCGCGAGCTGTTGGACTTCTACCGGCATGTCGTCAATCTTGGCTCGACGTGCTTGCTCATTTTTGTGCTCGTCTGCCATGCGCTTTCTTCTGTATTGACGGCCTATGAAACCTGCCCCAAGACTTGCTGGTTATGGGGCAGATAAAGCCAAAAAATGTGATTTCAGGTGCCAGCGGAGGCGCCGCCCCCTTCACCAACCGCTTAGAACCGAGAGGGTTTCGTTCATGTAGAAGGTCTATGTGCGCCAAGGCATGAGTGACCATCGCATCACGGTCTTGCCTGGCGACGGGACGGGAAGAGAAGTTGCCCTTGAAGCGCAGCGCATTCTTGATACCATACAAAATCACTCAAATCATGGCTTTGAGCAAACCGTCATTGATTGCGGCGGCGAACATTACCTCGCGACCGGTGAAGAATGGGCGGAAGGTTCCTTTGAACTTTGCAAGAACGAAACCGACGCCATTTTCCTCGGTGCAATCGGCTACCCTGGTGCCCGTTTACCCAACGGCGACCTGGCTGGTGGCTCGGTCATTCTTGGCCTGAGAAGCGGTCTTGACCTCTTCGCCAATGTCCGGCCAATCAAGCTATACGATGGCGTGCCACACAAAATCCACGGTGGCTTCCGACAAATATGGGAGCCCGGCATGGTGGACATGACCATTCTGCGAGAAAACACCGAGGGCCTTTACCACGCCCTTCTCCGACGCTCGGCCGACCGGGCTCAAGGGCGAGAGGAATACGAACCGGAGCCGATGACTTTCCCTGGCATTGAGGGCGAAGTGGCTTACGACCCACGCCCCATATCACGGCACGGTTCAGAGCGATTGATTCGCATGGGTTTTGAAATTGCACAGACGCGGAACGGTGCACCCTCCGATGGCGTTCGTCGCGTTTCCTGCATTGACAAATCAAACGTAACCCGAGGTTGCCAGTTGTTTCGAGCCACCTTTTCGGATATCGCTTCGCAATATCCCGACACCGAAGCCGATTACGGCTACATTGACGCTTTCATGCAGTGGATCACGCGTTCCCCCGAACATTACGACACGGTGGTTACTTCCAACATGTTTGGCGACATCTCCACCGACCTCGGCGCCGTCCTTCAAGGTGGAATGGGTATGGCGGCTTCGGGCAACATCGGTGATCAGCACGCTTTCTTTGAACCCGTACACGGCTCAGCGCCAAAACATGCAGGGCAAAACAAAGTGAACCCCATCGCCTCCATCAACTCCATTCAGATGATGATGGACTATCTAGGAAGAAAGAACAACGACGACGACTTGGTCGCTGTCGGCCGTTTGATTGACGAGAGCGTCGCCGATCACCTTCGTGAAGGCAAGCAGCTGACCTACGACATCGGCGGTACGGCCTCTTGTTCAGACGTTGGTATGAGCATCGCCAACCGACTCGCAGACAAACTCAAGGAACGCTGACTCAACCCTCGGTGAAGTTGCCCATCATTGATGCAAGTGCTTGCGCTAAGATCTTGTCATGGTCGTAGGTTGGACTCGGCGCCAGCACACCCTCTTCCTCGGCGATGGCAATCATGTTTGTCAACACCCTTGACAGTTCATCCACCACGGTAATGGACGCTTTTTTGGACGACCTTGAAAGGGGGTTGAGGTCGATGACGATCACGGTCTTCCCCATCGCCACCAGAGCTTCGCACCTGTCGCCATCTTCGAGCGGCACGAGAATAACATCGCAATCCAGAATGCCGCGTTTTTCGCACGATGCTCGTGGGCCTTTCAGGCCTGGAATGCGGGCATCGGGGTGTTCGCCCAACACGGTGACATCCAGCCCGAGAACACGCTTCCGTTCGTTGATGTGAGCAAGAATGGCTTCCATTCTTCGTTCGGTTCGATAGAAGATGTTCACCTCTATCGGGCACTGCAGGATTTCGGCCAGTTTGAGCATTTCATCGCACGCGAGAGCAGCCACGTTGCCATTGATGCTGAGCAGCGGTTTCTTGCCGCGTTGCAGGCAAGCCAATGCCTGGCGCGTGGCCGCCATGGCGCTTGAGGTTGTACGTTCTCCCAGGAGGTAATCAAACGCCTCGCCTCGACCATGGGCGATCAGAGCGCTGTCGGCAAGCATGCCCTTTTTTGCTGCGATTTCGAGACGATGCCTCATCAGCAAAGAAGCATAGCGTGGGTGGCTTGGGTCTGCTGCGATTTCGTCCACCATATCGCCTCACAGGCCTTTGACGAGCATGCTGACATCAAGAGGTGCGACGCCGCGATTGACCACGCTCGTTGAGACCACGTCAAGGCCGCATTCATGCCACGATTTGAGGTCAGCGAAGACGATGTTTCCACTGGCCTCGAGGACGACATGCTCCCTTACACCCTGGGTTTCCATTTGCTCGCTGACGGTTTTGCACTGTTCTGGCGAAAAGTTGTCAAGCATGATGACCAAGCGGTCAAGTTCTTCTGCAGCACGGCGTTGAGACCAGACCATGGCGGCCATAAGGGCCTCCTTTTCGTTGCGAGTTTCAACCTCAAGAAACGCTCCACAGGTTTGCCCGTCAACCTCTTGCAAGTAGGTCGCCAACCGATCGGCATGCGTTTCCAAATGTTCGTGCATGGTGGCAAGGTCGTTTTCCTTGATCATGACCGCATCGGTTTTTGACAAGCGGTGGGTCAATCCACCGCCCATGTGAACGGCCCATTTGTCCAACAAGCCCCAAACCGTTTTGCGCGTGCAAGCGATTTGCTTGGGAGCAATGGCCGCCCATCGTTTTGCTTCCGTCGCTATGCCGGAGAGTTGACCGAGGGCGTTAAGCGCCACACGCTCAATCGTGAGCACATCGTCTCTGGAGCCTGAGAACACGGCGATTTCGTCACCTTCTGAAACGCGCTTCCCATCGCCAGCAAACCACGAGACGCGGACCGATGGCGCCCAAATTTGGAGCATGTAATCCACAACTGCGCAACCGACAACAACACCGTCTTGGCGGGCATACATCGTCGCTTCAATGGAGGGCCCGGCACCGCTCAACGGCATTTCGATGCCATCGTCTGCGACCATGGCGCCGACCCATCGGTCAATGCTCGCCATTAACTTCCTGCTTGGGCCGTCCTCCATCGTCCACAATTCATGCCCCCGGTCATGGGGCAGGAGGTGTTTATCGGCCATGTTGGTTGGAGGGCCAATGACCACTTCAAAGCACCCCTCCAACGACCTTTTCATGCAAACCCTCTGCGGTAAGCATGGCTCGCGTTGCGGTAATCGGTGCGGGGTTGGCCGGTTTGACCGCCGCTCTTTACGCCGTTACCGCCGGGCACCATGTCGTCGTTTTGGACAAAACCGACCGTTTGGGCGGTCGCGCTGCTTCACAAACCGTGGATGGCGTACCGTTCGGGTTTGGCCCCCATCTGCTTTTGAAAAACGGGCCTCTCCGCCGCGTTGTGAAAAAGATCAGCCGTTTGAAAACGGTCCTGTCAGCCCCCCGTCTTGACAGAATTCATTTGGTGGGCATGGGGCCGTTTCGACCGAGAAACGATGTTCGCCTCGCTGCCCAAATCAAACGCGCCCTTCGAAGCACAAGTCTTGATTCACCGTTTGTACGGGGTGCAGGTCTTCTTGCCGGGTCGGGCGTGCCTAATTACGACGCTCGCTTCACCGCTTTCAAAAAAGGCGGGCTGAGCGTTGTGGGCGAGGGCTGGGCGGGCCTTGTGGGCAGAATGGCCTCGGCCTTGGATGAGGTGGGCGTGCTGATCGAACCCCACTGCCACGTCTCCACCATAGAAGACGGCTGTGTTTTGCTGAAAGACGGCCGTTCTTTCCAAAGCGACACCATCGTTGTGGCTTGTGGGTTTAAGCAAGCACGCAATCTACTTGCCTCCATCGATGAACATGCCCTTTCTGAGGTTTCACCGGTCAGAGCGAGCACCCTCGACATCGCGCTTTCTTCTCGACCCCTGGGAGAAAAACACGGCGTTGTTGATGTCGAACAAGGAGCCTACGTGCTCGACCTGTCCAACATCCAGCCGAGGTTGGGCTTGGACGGCGCCTACCTCTCCGCTTTGATGGTCGAGAGAGCAGGTGAACAAACAGAGGAGCGCGACGCTCGTTTTGAGATGTTCCTGGAGCGCCATGCACAGGGCTGGAAACATCACGTGGTGAACGAGCGGCGGCAGCGCAACATCACGGTGCAGACCATCGGCATCAAACCCAAGTACAACGCCTATGCTGAGAAAGGCATCCTTCTTGCAGGGGAATGGGTTTTTTCGGACCACAGCCTTTCAGACGCTGCCGTTGATACCGGCCGTATGTGCGGACAGAACATCCCTTGAAGCCTTATTCACCGCCGCTTGCGACACGGTAGCATGCGCTTTGTTTCTTGGAACGTGAACGGCCTGCGAGCCGCCATTCGGAAAGGCATAGACGGGTATTTTCAGAATCTCAATGCCGACGTTGTGATGTTGCAGGAAACGAGGACGCTTCAGGAGCAGTTGCCCAAAGATTGGGATTGGCCAGAGGGCTGGCAGACGACGCTTTACCCGGCCGAAAAGAAGGGTTACTCGGGCGTTGCAACAGGAACGGTTGCGCCGCATACCGTCCTTAGCAAGGGCAAAGGTGGGGCGCTAGATCCAGACGATTCGGAAGGGCGCGTGTTGACTTGCGAGGTGAACGGTGTTGTGTGCGTGAACACCTACCTTCCCAGCGGTTCAAACAAAGACGAACGTCAGCGATTTAAGGAGGGTTGGATGGAGGAGTGGCGATGTTTCATCAAACCGTTTCTTGCGGACAAGCGCCCGGTGATCGTCTGTGGCGACCTCAACATCGCTCATACGGAGGACGATATTTGGAATCCAAAAGGCAACGCCAACAGCTCAGGGTTTCTGCCGCACGAGCGCGCTTGGTTTACCGATTTGCTCAACGACGGGTGGGTCGATGCGTTCCGGGCAATTGCTGGAGAAGGCACGAAGACGTATTCGTGGTGGTCAAACAGGGGCCAAGCCAGGGAGAAAGACAGAGGATGGCGCATTGATTATTTTCTTCTCAACCCCGCTGCGGCCGCAGCACTGGTTGACTGCACCATCGTTCGGCAGGGCGGTATCGACGTCTCAGACCATGCGCCCGTCGTCTTGGATTTGGACCTCTAGCCGTCGGTTCGCCCGAATCGATGACGCACCTTTGACACCGTCCAATACACACCATCCCGTAGCGGCAACGGCACCAACCAAGCGAGCGGGTACCACATGGCGTAGTACCAGCGCATGCAAAGCAGCAGACGAATGGCGCCACTCGACCGGACGTAGACCTTGCCGTTCCGGAGGACATAGACCGAATCAACCTCTTGCAGCCGTTGGCTAAAACCGGCAATCATGGCTTGGCCTTCATCTGATTGGATGCCAACAATACTCAACTCGGCTGAATTCTTGGCCCTTTTTCGCAAAAAATTCGCCAATCCGTTGCACATGACGCAATGCGCATCGATGAGCACCGTTGTTTGAGCCATCCCATCACTCGCCATGGGCGTCTTCAATGGCGCTGAGAACGACAAGAAGTGCGTCCACTCTGTCCCTCAGCGATTGAAGGTCGTCGTCGTAAAGCACCAACCTTAGGTTGGTGACGCCGTTGCTTGTGTCAATTTGGGGTTCATGCCCGTGTTCCACGATGGCCGAGGCCATCCGTTCAGCAAGGACCGCCTCCCCGGACCATTTCACTTCCATGACGTGCTCCTCGGTCATAGAAGCGGCTTGAGGTGGGCTGATATGAGACTAACCATCCGGAGAGGGCATGGCTCGGCAAACCGACGACCCAACCGTCGTGGCCGGCAGCGGCGGTGTGGTGCTCGGGGAAGCCAGAACCAACCACGAAGGACGGAAGGCGCTGCTCCTTGTGCGTGGGGCCGAGGACACCACGGAGTTGCGAGATTTGGCCAGAACCATGGGCATCACCATCGTGGAGACGGTGGTTCAAACCGGGCGGGAAGACCCTCGGACCTATCTCGGAAAAGGGCGCTTGGAAGACATCACCGACGAGCGGAGAAGCACCCTTCCGGGCCATCCTTGGGAAGGGGTTGATCTCGCCATCATCCACACCAACGCCACACCTCGCCAACTCGTTGGTGTCAATCAAACCCTCGGGTTGGAGGTTTGGGACCGCGTCCGCCTGTTGCTTGCGTTGTTCACGTCCCACGCTTCCTCCGTGGAGGCAAGGACC
>CEUH01023441.1_pt1 | contig 12702 bp, 10 predicted proteins | sample 356461 | NCBI WGS metagenome assembly CEUH01 (sample SAMEA2623275, study PRJEB7988) | marine metagenome | isolation source: saline water (ENVO:00002010), including
TTACTTTTAATTTTATCTTTAAGGGAAGGTTTAACACTTTTGTAACCTCGACTTAGAATAGCGACCCTTCTGCCTCCAGCTGTTAAGGCTTTTGCAAATTTTTCCACTATGGGTGTTTTACCAGTTCCTCCGACAGTTAGATTTCCAATACTTACAACGAGGCACCCCAAATTATGTTCTCTTTTTATTCTAACTTTATAAAGCCAAAGTCGAAAACTCACCAAGTTTCTATAAAGTATCGACATCAATGAGAGGAGTATCCTTATAGCACCGGCACGAAAACCTTTCCGTCTGTTTAGGATGACGTCTATCGCAAATTGTTCGAGTTCTTCTAGGCTTTCTTTCATGAAGGATTATGAACTTCAATTAGTATTTATTTCATATTAAGCTAAAGCTTGCCACTTCGCCACGAATCTATTATCAAATGAATATGGAACGCCCAGATCAGAGAACCAACGATGAACTCAGACACGTGAGTTTTTTACCTAATATTGCCGCCAATTCAACAGGGTCTGTATTAGTGAGTTTCGGCAAAACTAGAGTAATCTGTTCTGCTATCATTCAACCTGGTGTTCCAAGATGGATGAAAGAGCAAGGAGTGGAAGGTGGCTGGTTAACGGCAGAATATTCCATGTTGCCATATTCAACCGGTGGAGGGCGTAAACAAAGAGATGTCATGAAAGGTAAACTTGACGGAAGAAGTTCCGAGATACAGCGTCTTATTGGGCGATCTCTTCGAGCTGTTGTTGATCTTAAAAAACTTGGACAAAATACCCTATGGATAGATTGCGATGTTTTGGAGGCTGATGGGGGCACTCGCACTGCATCGATTACTGGTTCATCTGTTGCTTCTGCAATTGCCTTCGAAAAATTGATTGCTGAAGGGACATTAAAAAACAATCCTCTCAAGCAACATGTTTCTGCAGTGAGTTGCGGAATTTACAATGACATCCCTATACTTGATCTTTGCTATATAGAGGATCGTGACGCATCTGTAGATTTTAATATTGTTATGACAGAATCCATGGATTTTGTCGAACTGCAAGGATCTGGTGAAGAGGCATCATTTACAAACGATCAGATGGAATCAATGTTGAGTCTTGGAAAAAAAGGTGTTTCTGAGATTATTGAATTACAAAAGCAGACGGTATTAGAGGCCAAGGGAGATATGGAAAATGATGCGGCAAAAAAATTAGCTGACCATTTCAATAGATAATTTATTAATGACTTAGCTAAGCTTTAATAGCTCGTTTCTAGTCATTAATTGGTTCTAATTGATTTTTTATGTCATTGATAGATTTTGATAAAATATGCGGGATTGCTAAAGATGCAGGTTCAGTGATCATGGATGTTTATGATCGTGATGTTGAGGTGGAGTTTAAAAATGATCTCTCACCGCTTACAGAGGCGGATAAAAAATCCAATGAACTAATAATTCAATCGCTTGAATCATTTTATCCAAACATTCCTATTATTTCTGAGGAGAATAGTGAGATATCTTATTCTGAGAGATCGTTATGGGGTAAATTCTGGCTTATTGACCCATTAGATGGAACAAAGGAATTCATTAAAAAGAATGGGGAGTTTACTGTGAATATTGCTCTAATTAGGGATGGTTTTCCAGTCCTCGGCGTTGTTTATTTGCCTGTTGATGAAATTTTGTATTGTGCTGAAAAGGGTTCAGGAGCATTTAAAGGGCATCGAAGTGGCAATCTTTCCAAAATTTTTAATGGTGTTCATTATGATGAATTAGAACGTATTAAAGTTGTTGCCAGTCGATCTCACATTACAGATGAAGTTAAAGAATTTGTAGAAGGCTTAAAGAATGAGGGAAAAGAAGTCGAAATGATTTCAGTGGGTAGCTCTTTAAAACTATGCCTTGTTGCTGAGGGTTCTGCGAATATTTATCCAAGATTTGGTCCAACAATGGAATGGGACACAGGTGCTGCCCAGGCGGTGGTTATGGAATCAGGAAGAGAGGTGCTTAACTTTGAAACGAATGAATTACTCAACTATAATAAAAAGTCACTTCTTAACCCATGGTTTATTGTGGAGTAATGTCGATTCAATTAATCTAATATTACATTCATTGATTAAATAATGCGTATTATTGTCATAGGGTCTGGATATGTGGGTGAAACCTTTTCTATTTTGATGGAGGGTTTGGGAAACGATGTTTTTAGAATAACTAAAAGTGGTAATGGTGATTCAATTGCTATGGATGTTTCGAATGTTAAATCTGTGCAATCTATTAGAGACAGCATTGGTGATGTGGACGCGGTTATTCATTGTGCTAGTTCTGGAAGTCGTGGAAAAGACAGAGTTCAACAATATCAAAAAGTTTATGTAGAGGGTTGCCAAAATCTTGTTAAAAGTTTTTCCGATTCCATGGTTCTTTTCGTAAGTAGTTCAAGTGTATATGGGCAAAGTGATGAATCTATAGTTGATGAAAAATCAAAAACAGAACCTCCAGCAAAAACGAGTAAATTACTTTTGGAAGCTGAGAGAATCGCTTTAGGTGCTAATGGCTCGGTGGCAAGGCTTTCTGGAATATATGGTCCAGGAAGGTCTTATTTATTAAAGAGGTACCTTGAGGGTAATTCGCAAATTGATGGGTTTTCCCCAGATTCTAGTGGGCGATGGATTAATCAGATTCATCGTGATGATGCAGCTCAGGCCATCGCTCACATTATAGAAAAAAAACTAATTAATGAGGTTTTTAATGTGAACGATGATCAACCTTTGTTGCAAAGGTATTGTTATGAGGAGTTTGACCGTCGATTTAAAAAAGGTATTCCAGACGTTAAAGAACCAGAGAAAGGGAAGGTTCGAGGTTGGTCGAATAAAAGAGTTTCAAATCTAAAAATCAAAAAGACTGGCTGGCATCCAAAATATTCTAATTATTTTGATGCTTTGGATAACGACTTGCGGATCTTGCCTTCAATTACTGGTAATGTACTTAAAAACTAAGCAATTATTGGGTGAATAACGTTAGCGGGTTCTACACCAGTCAATCGAAAGTCAAGACCTTGAAACTGGTAACTAAATTTCCGATAATCGATCCCAAACTGATGTAGTAGTGTGGCATGGAGATCACGTACGTTAACAACATCTTTAACAGAGTTGTATCCTAATTCATCTGTCGCTCCGTGGCTAACTCCACCCTTAATTCCTCCTCCAGCCATCCATAGAGAAAACCCCTTAATGTGATGATCTCTACCATTGCCTTGAGCCATCGGAGTCCTGCCAAATTCACCTCCCCATATTACGAGTGTATCGTCAAGCATACCTCTTTCTTTGAGATCTTTTATTAAGGCTGCACTTCCTTTATCAACTAAACCAGCAGTATTTTTTGATGCATTTTTAATGCCACCATGGTGATCCCACCCTCGGTGATAAAGTTGTATGAATCGTACACCCCTTTCTGCAAGCCGTCTTGCTAGTAAACAATTTGATGCAAAAGATCCGTCTCCTGGTTTTGCACCATACATGTCCAAAACATGTTGTGGTTCATTAGATACATCCATTAGACCAGGAACAGAGGCCTGCATTTTGAATGCGAGCTCATATTGAGCAATTCGGGCTGAAATTTCAGGATCGTTGACTTGGTCATTGTGGATTCCATTTAGAGCATTCACAGAATCAACTACCGCTCTTTGATCTTTTCTAGTCACCCCATTCGGATTTGAAACATAAAGTACAGGGTCTCCTTTGGAGTGGAAAGGAACCCCTTGAAATCGACTCGGAAGAAAACCGCTATGCCATTGTCTTGCTGCAATCGGTTGGTTTTGACCTCCGCCTACAGAGGTGAGGACCACATAACCTGGAAGGTTGTCTGTTTCAGCGCCAAGACCATAAAGTAACCAAGAACCCATCGAAGGCCTTCCAGATATTTGTGTTCCAGTATTCATGAAGGTGTGTGCTGGGTCATGATTTATCTGTTCAGTAACCATGGATCGAACGACTGCAATATCATCGGCAACTGAACCTATTTCTGGAAGAATTGATGATAAATATTGACCTGATTTACCGTAGTTCCTGAATTCGTGTTGAGGTCCAAGGCACGTCAGCTTTCTTCCTTGCAGCTGGGCAATTGGTTGTCCTTTGGTAAAAGATTCAGGCATTGGCTTGCCGTTCATTTTGGAAAGTTCTGGTTTATAGTCCAAAGTTTCCAAGTGCGAAGGGCCTCCTGCCATGCAGAGATGTATTACTCTTTTAGCCTTTACCGGAAGGTGCGGCTTTTCGATGACGCCTGTCCACTTTTCAGTTGGTTTGTTTTCAGCCTTGAGTTCATCATTCAGCATAGATGCCAAGGCCACCGAACCGATGCCAACACCTGAACGGTTAAGAAATGATCTGCGATTGATTTGGAAGTCAATGTTATTCATTTTAGTGTCTAGTAATGGTTTCGTGTAAATTTAGGATAGTTCTCGCAACTGATGTCCAACTTGCTAATTCAGTGGGATCAATGTTTTCAGGAGGGGGCTTGATGCCGGTTTGATTAAAGGCTGTAGCTGCCTCAGTATCCTCTTTGTAGCGATTGCTTTGCTGAGCTTGTAGCTGCATGAGTATATTGATTTCTTGCTCTGTTCCCTCTCTCGAAAGAGCCGTATTTAATGCCCAATTGATACGGGCATTGGGATCGGCACCGCCTTCTTTTATAATTCTTTCTGCAAATGATCGAGCTGCCTCCACATAAGTGACATCATTTAGTAAAATTAGTGCCTGCAACGGCGTATTGGACCTTGGTCTTTCTGCTGTGCATTCCTCTCGGCTCGGGGCATCAAACGCTAATAAACTCGGATGCAGAAAGCTGCGCTGCCAATGAGTATATAAGCCACGGCGGTATTGGTTTTCATTGTTGTCATGAGACCATTTTCTGGAAGGAAAGTTTAGATGTCGCCAGTATCCTGCCGGTTGATAAGGCTTAACACTTCGGCCACCAATTTTTTCATTTAATAAACCACTGATGAATAGAGCATTATCCCTAATCATTTCAGCATCGACACGAAATCGTGATTGTCTTGCAAATAATTGATTGAGCGGATCTTTTTCATTTAAGTCTGATGAAACAATTGATGACTGGGCATAGGCTTTAGAGCTGACCATTAGCCTAATCATATGCTGAACATCCCACCCGCTTTCTACGAATTCGACTGCGAGCCAATCAAGCAGTTGAGGATGTGAAGGCCATTCGCCCTGTGAGCCGAGGTCGTCAACGTTCGATGAAATACCAATTCCAAAAAATAATTTCCATAACCTATTCACAAAAGCTCGTGAGGTCATAGGATTGTCTTTAGAAACAATCCAGTTTGCCAAATCAAGTCTATTCGCTCTATCGCCTTTGTGTTGAATTTTTCCAAGAAATTCTGGAATTGCAGGTTTTACTATTTCTCCTGAGTCATCTAACCAATTTCCTCTGGGAAGAACTTTCATCTCACGCGGTTTGGTAGAAATGCTTACCAAGGTTTTTGGTAAGTTTTTTTGCATATCACTTTTTTCTTTTTGCAAAATAGAAATCTTTTTACGTAGCTCTGCCATGACTGGAGAAATTGATAGATAATATTTTTCTATCACTTCTTTCTGGGATTCATTTCTCTCTTCTGCATTTATGGTGAGAGAGGCAGCGATTGCTGGAGGCAATTCGTTTCCTTTGGCCTTGAAGTAAAAGCCGCCACCACTGCCATGATTTATGATCTTCATGAGGAACTGATTATTACCCTCTTTCAATTCGAGAGTTATTTTTTCCTGATCAGGAGCGGCACCACGGCTAGGATTGGATTTAAGTAATTCTTTACCATTAAGCCAAACTTTAATTCCATCATCTGACCCTAGTGATAGAGGTAACTGAGTTGCAGTGGGGGATTTTATTAGGCGGTAAAGGTACCAAACTGAATTGGTTGCATTGCCAAGATTGTGAACTTTTCCGTCCACTAAATCTGTTCTGTCTTGCCATTTTTTACCTGATATAACAGCTTTCGGATCTATTCCTCTTTCTGGGCCGAATTCGGTATCAAATGCTTTTTTGGAGTCACCACCAGAGATTGGCCCGATGACGTGCCATTTCATTAGTATTGGCTTAGTTGATCCGGATAAAGATTTTTCCCATTCAATTTGAGCAGCTTTTGTTTCAGTGGTGCTCTTGTTGGTTTTTGATGTTAGTTCAATGATTTCTTTTTCTATGGTGGCTAGTCTATTCTTATACTCACCAGTGGCCACGGCCATACCCGGATCGCGTCTTCCAACTGCTTTTTCTTTAATGTCAGCAAAGAAAGCAGCCATTGAATAGAAGTCTTTCGCTGTATAGGGATCGTACTTGTGGTCGTGACATTGGGCACATCCTAGTGTTCCGCCAAGCCACGCAGATGATACATTTCTTACTCTATCAGCGGCATAAATTGCAACATACTCTTTGGGCTGAGCGCCCCCCTCTTCGGTTGTTTGTAAAAGTCTATTGTAGCCTGATGCTACTTTTTGATCGTCTGTAGAGTTGGGTAATAGATCTCCAGCGATTTGTTCACGAGTAAACTGATCATATTTTAAATTTGAGTTGAATGCATTAATTACCCATTCCCTGTATAGGTATACGTCCATATTGGTATCGGAGTGGTACCCGATAGAATCTGCATACCTAACTAGGTCGAGCCAAAAAGTGGCCATTCTTTCACCGTAGCGAGGTGACTTTAATAAACGATCGGTTGCTTTGGTTATCGCATTTGATGGATCTTCTTCATAATTCTTTTTGAATAAACTTAATTCGCTTGTAGTAGGCAAAATTCCTGTAAGATCTAGGGATAGCCTTCTCAACAAGGTATGAGCAGGAGCTACTGGTGAAATTTCTAGTCCTTGAGTTTTTAATTTAGTATTTATGAAGTGATCAATCGGGTGGCCTTCTGTTTTGGCGGTTTTTGATGGTGATGTGAAGGACCAGTGACCTTCATATTCTGCTCCTTCATTGATCCATTGTTTAATTAATTCTATTTGTTCTTTATTTAATTTTTTTCCTGTTTCAGGAGGAGGCATCATTTCGTCCTCATCATCAGAAATCATTCTAGCTATTATTTCACTATTGCCGGGGTCATTGGGGACGATGGCTTGAAATCCGTCAAGATCTTTGAATCCACCACCCTCTCCTATATCAAGGCGTAATTTTGCCTTTCTATCATGTTCATCAGGACCGTGGCATGCGAAGCAGTTGTTTGATAGCAGAGGCCGAATGTCTCTGTTGAATTTAATTTTTTCCTTGGCTTTTGATATATTAATTCCAAAAAGTATCGATAAAAAAATGGGAAGTGCGGTTAATCTATTCATCGTTTTTATTTGGGAATAATGAGGGATGGTAATTTACATCACAGTCCCTAGACTAATCATTATATTAGACTAATTCTTGTCGATCATTCTAACAAAAAATTTATTATTTTATAACACTATAAACGATAATTGTTATGTTTAGGTATCTTCTTGGCCTCATTATCTCCTCTTTTCTTGTAAGTAGTTTATTTTCAAAACCGCCTAATTTTATCATTATTTTTACCGATGATCAGGGTTTTGAGGATATTGGTTGTTTTGGGTCCCCAAAAATAAAAACTCCCAATCTGGATAAATTAGCTGCTGAGGGTAGAAAGTTTACGAGTTTTTACTCGGCGAATTCCGTTTGCTCTCCTTCTAGAGCTTCTCTTTTGACGGGCTGTTATCCAGTCAGGATCAGTATTCCTGGCGTTTTATTCCCACGTCATGAAATAGGTCTGAATCCGGATGAGATTACGATTGCTGATTTACTGAAAAGTAAGGGCTATGCAACTTCATGCATTGGGAAATGGCATATTGGACACAAGCCAAAATTTTTACCGACCAGGCAAGGCTTTGACTCATACTACGGTATTCCATATAGCAATGATATGACCATTGACCCGGAAGCAAATCTTGCCGCGGATATTAAACTCAGAGAAGGTTTTACTTTGGACAGAATTAGGAATGAAAAACCAAAAAAGGATTTTGTTCCATTAATGAGAAATGAGGAGGTCATTGAGTATCCATGTGATCAGACGACTTTGACACAGCGGTATACCGAGGAGGCGGTAAAGTTTATCGAGGAAAATAAAAATAAACCGTTCTTCCTCTATCTTCCTCATACCATGCCGCACATTCCTTTGTTCGCTTCAGAAAAATTTAAAGGCAAAAGTGAGCGTGGACTTTACGGTGATACGATTGAGGAAATTGATTGGTCAGTTGGCGAAATCATGAAATCCTTAAGGGATAATAATTTGGATAAGAATACATTAGTGATTTACACTTCAGATAATGGTCCATGGAAATTAAAAGGAGGTAGGGGAGGAAGCGCCCATCCGTTAAGAGGTTTTAAATTTCAAACATATGAAGGGGGTATGCGGGTTCCTTGCATTATGCATTGGAAAGGAAAAGTTCCTGCAGGAAGTTCGTGTGATGAAATCGCCGCCACGATTGATCTTTTACCCACGATTGCTGGGCTCTCAGGAGCCGAAATGCCAAATGACAGAACAATAGACGGCAAAGATATTTGGCCTCTTATCGCTGGCAAGAAAGGCGCGCAAACTCCTCATAAAATTTATTTCTTCTACAAGGGAAACAAGTTAGAGTCCGCTCGTCAGGGGAAATGGAAGCTCCGTCGATCTGGTAAGAATTCTCAGCCGGTGGAACTATATGATTTGGCCTCAGATATTTCTGAATCAAAGAATCTCGCAAAAGAAAATGAGATTCTTGTTAATGAAATGATTAAAAAGATGAACCTCTTTGATGAAAAGCTGAAAAAAAATCAGAGGCCTGCCGGAGAGCTTTAAATAAAGTCTTTAGTATTTAGCTGTGAATAAACTCCCTTGTCTTTTCGATCATTCGAAGAATTGATTCCTCTGAGGAATATTTCTCTATCTCATCAATTCTTACCCATGCTAGGTCAATTGATTCATTGCTGACTTCGTATTTTTCGTTATCAGTTGTTCTAAATAGGAATCGGGCATCGTAGTGTAAATGTGCTGGCACATCACCTCGAGTTGGTATTTTGTGAATATCAATGTCGAAAATGTCTTCAGAGACTAGTTCAAGAGTAGTGATTCCACTTTCCTCTTGAGCTTCCTTTGCGGCCACTCTGTGAACATCATGATCGCCATCAGCGTGGCCGCCTAGTTGTAGCCATCTATTTAATTTACGGTGATGGGTGAGGAGTGTTTTTGTTCCTGACCCATCTAATATCCAAGCGCCACAGGTAATGTGGCCCTCTAAAAGCGATCTCTCAAAGCAGTTTTTATTAGCTATAACGAAATCTTTGTATGTGGAGACGGTTTCTGTTTCAGCCGGATATCTTATTTGATAACTTTCAACAAGTTGAAGCAAAGGAGCTCTATGCATTGAGCTTTGAGGAGACTTTATTCGTTTGAGGTCCAGCAAACAAAAGTATCAGAAGTTTGAGCTGACATGGACTCAACAAATGTATCTGCATCAAAACCATCAAGAGTAAAAAGTCTTTCACTTAAATCGTCTGCATTGGTGGCGCCTTCAGGAATGACAATGGTTGAACTGGGGCCGTGCAAAGCGATGAAAGTTGCCGGTAATGGACTATCTTCAGTAACAACGATTTCGACACGGTTTAGATTCTTCCAGGAAAGAGAATCCATCGTGCCGTCAGGTCGATGGCATCGGACTTCATCATCGTTTATTTCTAGGATATATTGTTCTTCTTCAGTCATGGGGATGTGTAATATTGGTCCTAGTTCTGAACTAAGCAAGTACTAGAAAATTAATTAAATAAGCAAAAATATTGAGGAAACATTTTGGTTTATTTATAGGATAGAGTTTTTTACAAAAGCATAATGTTATAATAATGATCATTATGTTTCAATAATGTAGTAGTTAATAACCTTAAAAATTTAAACTCATGAAATTAGTACTAACAATTTTTTTATCATTTATAGTCTTTGGAAATTTGACTATTTCAAATGCTCAAAAGAAAAAGGGGGCGGGTAAGGATGCAGTCATCGAAAAAATCAAAGCCGCCGTTGAATCTGGAGAAATCACTAGAGAAGAGGCTGCTCAAAAAATTGCAGGCCTTAAAAAGCGAGGAGGATCGTCATCTCATGAAGTTTTGGGCAAAAGACTCAAGGCAGCAGTTAAGGCGGGAAAAATGACTCAAGAAGAGGCCAAGGCCAAATTTGAAGAAATGACAAAAAAGGTCGGAAATGAAAAACCGAATCCAGGTATTGAAGGAGTGATGAAAAGATTAAAAATAGCTGTTGAATCTGGTAAGATTACAGAGGAAGAGGCGAAAAAAAGAATGGTTGAATTTAAAAAGAGACTATCAAATGAAGGAGCAAAAAAAGGAAAATCTAACAATGCTGAGCTTGCAAAAAAGATTCGTGCAGCTGTTAAAGAGGGAAAATTAACGAAAGAAGAGGCAAGAGAGAAAATGCAATCCTTGAGAAAGCGTACCAAGTGAAATTATAATAATTTATTGAATTGATGGGTGCCTGAGTAGATTCTTAGGCACCCATTTTTTTAACTTACAAAATTCTCTTTTTTTACTAACCTTTACTAATAATGAATACTACAAAGCTACCAATTATAATCTTTGTATTGTTAGGTTTTTCGATAATTGCCTTTCAATATACTCAGAATGCCAAATTGAAAAAAGAGCTCAAGGTCCAAAATTCTAAAGAGATAGGTTCATTAGGTGAAGAAAGCTTGACTTTGGCAGGCACTGGCAAAGGTGTATCAAAATCTTCCTCAGAATCGAAGAAAGAATCAGGTAACAGAAAAGATTCAAAAAATTTATCGATCGTAATTGGTTCTGTAAACGAGATACTGTCTGATCCAGATCCTTTAAAGCGAATCGAAAGACTGATGGCTTATGTTAATAAGCTAAGCCCAGATGAAATGCCTGATGCTTTGGTTGCTCTACAGGAAAGTGCACCTGATTGGGATCCACATATGAAGATGGCTGTAGGATTATTATTAACGCGCTGGGCATCTGCCGATTCTGATGCGGCATTTGCCTACGTTGAACAGATGAAGAATAAGGATCAGGCTAGAGACGCTACCTTTTCAATATTAAGGGCGCTGGCTTCTCAGAATCCTCAGAAAGCGCTCGAATGGATGTCTAATAAAGGGAGTGACATGGCTAAGAATGGCTGGTTGGGGCATATGCTTGCGGGCACTATTGCAACCGAATGGGTGAGGCGTGACCCTGATGCTGCGCTTGCGTGGGCAAGTTCCTTACCAGAAAACCAGCGTCAAGGAGCTCTCGGTGGCGCCTTGGAGACTATCGCTGCATCTGACCCTAACGAAGCCGCGCGAAGATTGCTTGAACTTGATGCAGGAGATGCGCGTGAAAAGGCTGCTGGAAGTATTGCAAACTTATGGGCAAAAAGAGCTCCTCAGGAGGCAATGGAGTGGGCTATGACTTTAGAGGGTGATGATAGGGAATCAGCAATGAGTAGAGCTTTGGGTGGCTGGGCCTCAACCGAACCAGCGGAGGCAGCTGCATTTATTAACGACATTCCAGCGGAAGAGAGAACTGATAGCCAAATACGTGAGGTTGGTCGAAGATGGTCTGAACAGGAACCATCTCAGGCTGCAGAGTGGCTAGTCAATCAACCTGACACTAAAGGGAGGACAGACGCTATAGGCCATGCAGTCTGGCACTGGACAAATGATGATCCTGCTGGAGCGGCAGACTGGCTTTTGCAGCAGCCTCGTGGTGATTTTCGAGATAATGGAGTCGGAGCCCTAGCAAAGGCCACCTTTGATGATGACCCTGCATCAGCGGTTACTTGGGCGGCTACTATTGATAATGATAGACAAAGAGAAGGCGCTATCGAGAGAGGAGTTAGAGAATGGGCTAAGAGGGAGCCCGTAGAGGCCAGAACTTGGGTTCAAGAAAATAGTACTGTGCTTTCGCCTGAACAATCTGACAGGCTTATGAATATTGATAACAGGAGCGATCGAAGGAAGTAAAAATTACTGGATAAATAATTTTAAGATAAATCTATTACTGAGTTTTCTTAGTGTAAACTTGATAGGGAATGATATTTTACCTTAAATATTTTAGCGCCATAACAATTGTTTGTGCCATTATTCTGCACGCCTTCAATTTTCATCCATGGAACGTTATGATCCATTTGGTTGGAGCTTGTACATGGACTATTGTAGGGTTCGCTTGGAAAGAAAAAAGCATACTACTTAATTTTTTCCCTCAGGTTTTCATTTTGGGAGCTGGCTTAATTTGGGAGTTTTTCCTCTAGATCATATATTGAGCTAAACAGTCGGATCTGATTTTAATATATTTTCGTTTGAAAATACTGTGCAAGGTTCTCATAACCCTAAAATAGCGATAATTGGTGCTGGAGTTTCTGGTTTGGCTGCTGCTTGGGCATTAAAAGATTCTGATTGGGAGGTTAGTGTTTTCGAGAAGAGCCGTGGACCATCCGGCAGGGCTGCTACAAGAACTATTAATGGGTTTAGAGTGGATCATGGTGCCAATTACTTTAAGCTCAATTCACCTGAACTAGAGGAATTGGTACTCAGAGAATTACCAAACGAAGATTTAATTCAAATTCCAGGAAATGTTTATCTTTTTGATGAGTCTAGTGAGGTAACCAGAGGAGATGATCAACTTAATAATGAAGACAAATGGAATTACAAAAACGGTATTAGTGAGTTAGGAAAAAGAATAGC
>CEUH01037452.1_pt1 | contig 12670 bp, 12 predicted proteins | sample 356461 | NCBI WGS metagenome assembly CEUH01 (sample SAMEA2623275, study PRJEB7988) | marine metagenome | isolation source: saline water (ENVO:00002010), including
GCTAAAAATAGAGTTAGAGAACAGTTTTCCATCTAATACTGAATCCGCATCTCACTTAGAAGAAATAATAGATAGATCATTGCCTGGAGTTATTTACCCTCCTGGCAATAAACATCCAATTCAATCAACAATGGATGAGATTAAACGACTTTTTGGTCAAATTGGATTTGCCGTTGCATATGGTCCAGAGATTGATGATGACTTTCATAATTTTTCAGCTTTGAATTTTCCGAAAGATCATCCTGCTAGGGATATGCAAGATACTTTTTTCACTAAGGAAGATTTAATACTTCGTACTCATACATCTAATGTACAAGTACACTTAATGGAAGAAAAACAACCCCCTTTGAGATATATTGTGCCTGGAAGAGTTTATAGGAATGAGTCTATAAGCTTTAAAAGTTTTTGTCTTTTTCATCAGGTTGAAGGCATTTATATTGACAAAAATGTTACTTTTAGCGATTTAAAGGGCACTCTTGAATACTTTGTTAAAAAGATGTTTGGTTCAAAAACTAAAATGAGGTTTAGACCTAGTTTTTTTCCTTTTACAGAGCCAAGCGCAGAAGTTGATATATGGAGTGAAAAAAACAAACAATGGTTAGAAATCTTAGGCTCTGGTATGGTTGACCCTGAAGTATTTAAAGCAGTTAATGTAGACAATAATTTATGGAACGGCTTTGCTTTCGGGATGGGCGTTGAAAGAATCTGCATGCTTCAATATGAAATTGATGATATACGATTGTTATATCAAAATGATGTCAGGTTTTTAGAGCAGTTCTAATGAAGATCTCTTATTCATGGATAAAAGATTTTTTGGATATCAATTTAACTATTGATGAAGTAGCTGAAACGCTAACAATGCTTGGCCTTGAAGCCGAGATATCAACAAACTTTGATGAGTTAAAAGAAATTATTGTAGGTGAAATACAAGCTATTAAAAAACATCCAAACGCAGATAGATTAAATATTTGTAAGGTGTTTGATGGAGTTAACACATTGCCTGTGATTTGTGGCGCAAACAACGTTAGCAAAGGAATTAAAATTGCTTTTTCTCCAGTTGATTCCGTTCTGCCGGGTAATTTTAAAATAAAAGAAGCTAAAATTAGAGGAGAGATCAGCAAAGGAATGATTTGCTCCGAAAGAGAGCTTGGCATATCTGACGAACATGATGGTATTATGATATTAGACGAAAATGCTATATGTGGACAATCACTTCCTGATTATTTTTCTACTAATAACGATCTTATAACCTTAGATATAACGCCAAATAGAGCAGATTGCTTTTCACATCTTGGTGTCGCAAGAGATCTAGCTGCAAAATTACACTTAAATCTTAATGAGCCTGATTTTTCTACATTGCCTAAATCCTCTGATATATCATCTATGATTGAGATAAGCATGGATGATTTAAAAGATTGTCCAAGATATGTTGGAGGCATAATTCAAAATGTTAAGATTAAAGAGTCCCCTGATTGGCTTAAGAAAAAATTAGAATCTGTTGGCATAAGAAGCATAAATAACCTAGTCGATATTTCAAATTATGTAATGATGGAAATGGGTCAGCCTACTCACTTCTTCGATTTAGATAAAATTAAAAATAAAAAAATATTGGTTCGCAGAGCTAGAGATGGTGAAAAAATAACAACGCTTGATGAAATTGAAAGATCAGTCAATAGCAATGTGATGCTCATTACAGATGGTGAATCACCTATCGCTGTTGCAGGTATAATGGGAGGTTTTGATTCAGCAATCAATGAAAATACTAAAAATGTCTTAATTGAGTGTGCTTACTTCAACCCTGCGACAATAAGAAAAAGCTCTAAAACATTAAATATGATTACCGATGCTTCTAAAAGATTTGAAAGGGGAGTTGATTACAACGCACCTGTTTTGGCATTTTGGAGAATTGTACATCTTATCGATGAATTAAATTGTGGTGAATGGATACCTGACATTATGGATACATATCCTGAAAAGATTGAAACCAATGAAATTGTCCTAAAGAAGAAACTAATCAATGAGATAGCAGGAGTTAACATCCCGAATGATTTTGTTGTAAAAACATTAAGCTCTCTTGGTTGTAGAATATATGAAAAAGATGATTTAACCTGCTCACCTCCTTCATGGAGACCAGACCTTACAAGAGATATCGACCTTATTGAAGAAGTCATCAGAGTTTATGGCTATGATAATATAAAGTCCTCTAATAATTATACTTCCATTATGAATTTTGATGATTTTGACCCTCATCATAATTTAGATAAAATTAATAGTTCTTTAATTGGTCTTGGATTTTATCAAGTTTTCAATAATTCTCTTCAAACCAAAGAGGAAGCATATTTTTATTCCAATAAAAAAGATCTTATTGAAATGAAAAACCCGTTATCCGATAAAATGACACATTTGCGTTACTCCTTAATACATGGATTGATGCAAAATATTGAACATAATGTCAATAACGGCATCCATGATTTGATGCTTTTTGAGCATGGCAATACATTTTCATATTCTGATTCAAAAAGATTGGGCATTGATGAAGTACAAACCTTGACAGGTATATTGCATGGTAATTATCAAGAAAAATCAGTACACAATTCTAAATCCAAAGCATTTGATTATTTTATATTGAAAGGTTTAATAATTTCATTTTTTAAAAAAATTGGCATAAAAGATTTACATTTTATAGAAAATGAAATGGACATAAAATATTTCACTTATTCTTATTCAATTAAATATAATAATGAAATGCTGGGCTATATGGGGCTTCTTTCTAGCGATATATCAAAAAAATTTAATTTTAAATTCGACGATGTGTATGCATTTAGCATTGAAAATTTAGATAACCTTTTTAACATAATGAATGCGCCAAAACTTTTTAAGAAAATAATTCCATATCCCCCTATTGAAAGAGATCTTAATTTTGTAATTGATAGCGATTTAACCAGTGGTTCAATAATAGACTTTATTTTGTCTAAAAAGTTTGATTTTTTAATAAATATAGTTCCCGTTAGCATTTTCAAACATAGCACTTTAGGTCTTAACAAAAAGGCTTTATCCTTAAATTTGATATTTCAAAGTGATTCAAAAACACTTGAAGATAAAGTTGTAAATCCAATTATAGATGGAATTATAGAGGTGGTTTCTAAAAAATTTAATGCTAAATTACGGTAAGCAATTTAATTAACGAATCTCCGATCATGGAAAATAACGAAAATTTTGTAAAAGTAACTATCTATGGACAAGAGTATACCATAAAAGCGCCAGCTGATGCTTCTTACATTAAAAATATTGCTGAATTCGTTGATGAAAGAATGAGAGAAGTTCAAGAAGAATTATCAACTCCTCAAGTTCCAGCAAAAATTGCTATCTTAGCAGCGATGAATATTGCCGATGAATTATTTACCAGAAATAAAGACTATGATAATATGCAGCATGAAGTAGAAGGTAAGGTTTCCAACTTATTAGAGATAGTTGAAGAAGCAATTCACAATCAAGAATAATCTATCGATCTAATGAAAACACTTACTTTATCTGGGTTGGATGCGAGTAAGTCTCTATATAAATCCTATTTACCACGAATTGAAAGATTAAATAAAAAAAACATTCAACCAGGCTTAGCTGTCATTTTAGTGGGAAATAATCCGGCTTCTCAAGTTTATGTAAAAAGTAAAAGTACCCGTTTTCATAAAATGGGTTTGTTTTCAGAGACTTTTAAATATAAAGAAAACATAAGTGAAGTCCAGCTCTTATCCAAAATCGAAGAACTAAATAAAAATAAAAAATTTCATGGGATTTTAGTTCAATTGCCATTACCAAAACATATAAATTCAGAACTAGTACTAAATAGCATTGATCCAAAAAAAGATGTAGATGGGTTCCATCCCTATAATTTAGGATGCTTAGCAATAGGCAAACCTTCATTTGTTCCATGCACTCCAAAGGGAGTTATGAGAATTTTTGAACATTATAATATTGAATTGTCTGGAAAGCATGTTGTAATTGTTGGTAGGAGTAATATTGTGGGTAGGCCACAATCAATTCTTACCAGTCTAAAAGGTTCTTATAGTAATGCAACTACAACACTTTGTCACTCTGGAACAAAAGATCTTTTTAGCTATACCTTGATGGCTGACATTGTTATTTTAGCTTTAGGTTCCCCAGAGTTTTTATCAAATGAAAATATTAAAAAGGGATCAATAGTCATTGATGTGGGTATTAATAGAGTGCCTGATTCAAACAAAAAAGGGTATAGACTTGTTGGAGATGCTGATTTTTCATCAATGATTGGCCATGCAAGTGCCATAACACCTGTTCCTGGAGGAATTGGACCAATGACTATTGCAATGCTAGTTGAAAACACTATCGAAGCTGCTGAAAACAATGGCTGATAAAAAATTAAATTATAAACAATATTTAAAGCTTGATAAAATATTATCTTCTCAGCGCTTACTTAGCGAAAGAAACAAAAACCACTCTCATGATGAGATGTTATTTATTATTATACATCAAACATATGAACTTTGGTTTAAGCAAATTATATATGAGCTGGACTCAATTATCAACTATTTCTCAAGTACTTTAATTGATGAAAAACATATTTCACTATCAGTATCTAGGCTAGAAAGAATTATAGAAATACAAAAAATTATTGTTGATCAAATAAGAGTCTTAGAAACCATGACCCCGATGGATTTTCTTGATTTTAGAGAATACTTACATCCAGCTTCAGGCTTTCAAAGCTATCAATTCAGACAGATAGAAAATAAACTAGGTTTAAATAAAAAAGATAGACATCAAATTGATAACATTGAATACAAAGATTTCATTAACAAGGATGAACAAATAAATGTAATAAAAACTGAGGAGCAAAATTCATTATTTCAATTAATAGAAAATTGGCTTGAGAGAACTCCTTTTCTTGATTGGGGAGATACTACATTTTGGATAGAATATGAAAAAGCCGTAGATAGAATGTTAAATGAAGATATTGAATCAATTAAAAAAAACTCCTCATTAACAAATGATATTATAAATAAAAGGCTGGAAGAAATAAATAGAACCAAGGAGACCTTTGGAATTATTTTAGATGAATCGAAGCATCAAAATATGGTAAAAAGAAAATTATGGTCTCTTTCCCATAATGCAACTAAAGCTGCTCTCCTAATATTTTTATATAGAGATCAACCTATACTAAACAATCCCTATCGTTTTTTAAGCAAAATAATGGAAGTTGATGATCTTCTTACAAACTGGAGATATAAACATTTAATTATGGTTTCAAAAATGATCGGTAAAAAAATGGGTACTGGTGGATCCAGTGGAGCAGACTATTTGAACGAATCAATTAACAAGCATAAGATTTTTTCGGATTTTGCCAGCTTAACAACATTCCTAATACCTAGGTCATCGTTGCCACCGCTTCCAGAAAAACTGACTAATAGATTAAATTTTAATTTTAACTCCTATTAAAATGAGCATCAGTGATAAAGTTGCAGTAGTTTGTGGAAGTACTAGTGGTATCGGAAAAGCCACCGCTATTTTATTAGCCCAAAGAGGATGCAAACTTATTTTGCTTTCTAGAAATGAAGATAAGCTTAAGAAAACAATCGATGAATTAACAAAAATATCTAATGTTAATCATGACTATATTTCTACAAATTTTGATGATTTATCCACCTTTAAAAAAATAACAAATGATTTTTTTACTAATTATAAAGGGAAGGTAGATATTTTAATTAATAATTCATCGGGTCCACCCATGGGTGCATTATTGGATTCATCAACCTCCGATTTTCAACTAGCCTTCAATAGATTGCTTTATACAAGCCATCATTTAGTTAAACTTATAACCCCATTCATGATCAATAATGATTTTGGAAGAATAATCAATATTACTTCAACTTCTGTTGATAGGGTAATTCCTGGCTTAGGGGTTTCCAATACTGTTAGGGGAGCAGTGACACAATGGGCCAAAACTTTGGCAATAGAATTAGGTTCTTATAATATTACTGTAAATAATGTTTTACCAGGCTATACCAAAACCAGTAGGCTTGATGAACTAGCGAAATCAAAATCATTAGATAAAAAAATATCTGTTGATAAAATATATAATGAATGGGCAAATAATAATTCCGTTAAAAGAATAGGACAGCCAGAAGAAATAGCTAATGCTATTATTTTTTTGTGTGAACAATTATCAGGATATATAACTGGTCAGAATATAATAGTTGATGGTGGAAAACTTGGTATATGAATAAAAATATATTTAATACTAGTTACGCAATTGAGCTTGATAAAAATAGCTCTATGTATAACCACTCTAAGCTTTTCCACTATCCAGTAAAAAAAAATAAAAAAATTTTATATTTCAACGGCAACTCATTAGGTCTTCAACCAAAGGGGGTTGAGCAATCAGTATTTAAAGAACTTGATGATTGGAAAAATTTAGGATCGATTGGATATTTTAAAAATTGGGTCACTTATCATGAAACGTTAAACAAACTTTCATCACTAATTGTAGGAGCCAAACCTTCAGAAATAATGATTATGAACGCGCTTACGGTCAACATTCATCTTTTATTGATCTCATTTTACAAACATACAAAAACAAGATATAAGATCCTGATAGAAAAAGATATTTTTCCATCAGATAGATATGCCATCGCTTCACATCTTAAAATGAAGAAATTAAATCCGAGTAAAGTTATAGAAGAAATCAATGCCAATAACCATTATATAGAAACTGATGCAATTTTAAAAAAAATTGAAGAAAACAAGGAATCACTATCACTGATTTGGTTAGGCGGAGTTAATTATTATACTGGTCAAAAATTTGACATGAAAGAAATTACTAAATTTGCTAAACGGTATAATATAATGGTAGGTTATGATTTAGCGCATGCTGTAGGAAACGTTGAATTAAAACTTCATGATTGGAATGTGGATATGGCTAGCTGGTGTAATTACAAATACCTTAATTCTGGCCCAGGGTCACCATCGGGTGTATATATCCATGAAAAATATCATAATTGGGAAAGCGATAGATTAGAAGGTTGGTGGGGCAATAAATATTCTTCAAGATTTGAAATGAAAAAGAATTTTGATGCAAGTAAAAATGCATCAGGGTGGTCAATCAGCAACATGCCAATTCTAAGCTCAGCGCCATTAAGAATATCGCTTGGTTTATACAATAGTATTGGAATGGACCGTTTTAGAAATGCAAGTGTTAGCTTAACAAATTATCTTGAATCATTAATTAAAAAAGAATTAGATCGGTATATAAAAATAATAACACCTTCGAATTCTAGTGAGCGTGGATGCCAGCTTTCTTTAAAAATTAAGGGTGGTAAAAATGTTTACGATTATTTGAAAAAAAATAATATAATATGTGATTGGAGAAATCCTGATGTGATAAGAGTGGCTCCAACGCCCATGTATAATACCCATGAAGAGATTTTTGAGTTTGTAAAAATTTTAAAAGATTATGACTTCAAATAACGCTAAAAAAGTGCGCCTAGGAGGATTTGAACCTCCGACCTTTGGAACCGGAATCCAACGCTCTATCCAGCTGAGCTATAGGCGCATAATCAATTACATCCGATATTTCGATAAGAAACTAAATGCATTAAAGTATTACTTTAATATAATAAATTTACACAATGTCAATTAATTCTTCCTCTAATTTAAAGAAAATATTTAAACTAGATAATAAAATAACATTTTTAAATCATGGGTCATACGGAGCATGCCCCAAACCAGTTTTTGATGATTATATTAAATGGCAAAATGCTTTAGAGAATCAACCTGTTAGTTTTTTTAGTAATGATCTTTACGTTCATTTAGAAAGGTCACGTAAACATTTAGGTGCTTTTGTTAATTGCAAATCAGATGATATAATATTTGTTCCTAACCCAACATACGGTGTTGCAAATGTTATAAACAATATAACAATCAATAGTGGAGAAAATGTTTTAACCACAAACCTGGAATATGGATCATGTGATAGAATGTGGTTTTATCACTCAAAAAAAAATGATTATAAATATATAAATTCTAAAATTACACTTCCTGTTTTTGATGAAGATTCTTTTTGTGATGAATTTTGGTCATTTGCAAATGCTAAAACCAAATATATTTTTATAAGTCATATAACAAGTAGCACAGGCATGATTTTACCCATTCCTAAATTAGTCAAGGAAGCTAAAAGAAGAGGTATTAAAACTATTATTGATGGAGCTCATGTTCCAGCTCATATAGAATTAGATATTAAAACTTTAGATCCCGATTATTATATAGGTGCATGTCACAAATGGCTTTGCTCTCCAAAAGGTGTTTCTTTTTTATATGTTAAAAAAGACTTGCAAAAGAATATTCAGCCGCAAGTAATGAGTTGGGGCTGGGGGGAAGAATATGATGAATTTAAAAGTTCAACCCAGCATAAAACAAAAAGTAGATTTTTAAATATTTTTCAATGGCAGGGCACTAGAGATATGAGTGCTTTTTTAAGTGTTCCAAAAGCTATTGAATTTCAAAAAAAATATGATTGGGATCAAGTTAGAGAAAGGTGTAAAAAAATGATAGTTGATGCCAGGAATGAAATAACCCTAATAACCGATCTACCAAAAATTTGTCCAGATAATTTTTTAGGACAAATGGCGACAATACTTTTTCCAACTAAGGATCATGTTAAATTAAAAGAATCATTATTTGAAAAAAATATTGAGATTCCAACATATCATCAAAACGGTTACACAGCCTTTCGTATTTCAATTCAAGGATACAACTCTGATTCCGATATTCAATATTTTTTAGATACACTTAAAGTATTACTTTAGTTATTGACGTGAAAAACTATATTTTTGTGTTTTTGATATCAATATTTTTATCAAATTGCACTACTGCGTTCAACAATAACCCATTTAAAAAAATTGAAATCTTATTAAATAATTTTAATGGTGAAGTGGGTTTTTATTTTTTACATCTAGACAAAGGTATTGATTTTGGAATAAACGAAAACAAAATTTTTCCATCTGCAAGTTTAATTAAGATACCTATTATGGTTCAGATTTTTAATAGAGTTGAAAATGATAATCTAAATTTAGATAGTTTATTGTTTTACGATTCATCATTAATTAACTACAAATATAAAGGCGATGATTCAATAGCTAGATTCAAAGAAAATGAAACTATTTCTATAAATAAATTATTAACACATATGATTACATTTAGTGATAATCATGCAAGCTTATGGCTCCAAATTATAGCAGGTGGCGGAACTAAGATTAATGAAATCTTAGACAAATATAATTTTACAAAAACCAAAGTCAATTCACGTACTTTAAATAGAGAAGATCAATATTTACAATATGGTTGGGGTCAAACCACACCAAAAGAAATGTCTAAACTAATGATCGAGATAAAAAATGGAAATATTGTATCAAAGAAATCCAGCGATGAAATGTACAGACATTTAACAAGAATTTACTGGGACGATGAAGCACTTTCACAAATACCAAATCATATTCAAGTTGCATCTAAACAAGGTGCAGTAAATAAATCTCGATCGGAGGTTGTCTTAGTAAATTCCCCTAGCGGTGATTATGTTTTTTGCATTATCACAAATAATCAATCCGATGAATCATGGTCATTTGAAAACGAAGGGTTTGTTTTGATAAGAAAAATTTCAAGACTCCTTTGGAATTACTACCAATAAATTTTATGTTAATAAAAAAACCTGAAGTTTTTCACGGTAACCACAAAAAGAGACCTTACTTTGAAGGATGGTACCATAAGATGTCTTTGGAAAATGGCAAATCATTAGTCCTCATTCCGGGTATGTATAGAAGTGCTCAGATTAATTATGAAACTGCCTTTTTAATGATCTACAATGGTATATCAAATAATTTTAAATATTTAAAATATTCAATAGACAGTTTTAGATGTAAAAAAAATTCATATCACCTTGAACTTGAAGATAGTTTTTTTTCATTAGAAAAAATAATTTTAAAAATAGATAATGATGATCTCAAAATGAATGGAGAGATTTTTTGTAGCGATCTAAATCCTTGGCCTTTTAAACTACTAGAGCCTGGATGTATGGGGTGGTATGGATACCTGCCTACCATGGAATGTTTTCATGGAATTCTTAGCATGGATCATAAGCTAAAAGGCGCATTGTCTATAGATGATAAAAAAATAAGTTTTAATAACGGTAGAGGTTATATAGAAAAAGATTGGGGCCGTAATTTTCCCCAAAACTGGTTTTGGACTCAAGGTAATAACTTTAATGATAGTACCCTAAGTCTTTCAGCATCGTTAGCAACTATTCCATGGAGATCAAGACAGTTTACGGGTTTTATTATTGGTTTAAATACAAAAGACCGGATGTATAGGTTTGCTCCTTACCGTAACTCAAAAATAATAAAAGCTACATTCAATGATAAAAAATTTTTGATAGTAGTTAAAAGAAAAAACCTAACATTGAAAATTGAATCTACAATAGGAGAGGTGTGCTCAACTTTATATGCACCAGATAAGAAAGATATGGTCCCAAAAGTAGATGAGTATCTTGACTCAAATGTTAGTATTCAATTAATAGAAGGTGAAAATATTTTGATTAGAGATAAATGCTCAAATGCTGCTTTAGAAATAATTGGAGATATGAAAGTTCTGCTTAAAGATTTATAATATTATTTTTGATTTTTTGATTTAAAACGAACGTTTGAAATTCTTAATATTGATCTATGCTTTGTCTTTCTACCGGTAGTTCTTTTTCTCCACAGTTTAAATGAACTAGTTTTAAGATTTTCTCTCATTAGCTTAATAACACCATCTTGGTTGATTCCGAATTGATATTCAATAGCCTCAAAAGGTGTGCGATCTTCCCATGCCATCTCAATAATTCTGTTAATTTCTTCTAAAGTAAATTTTTTATTTTTTACCATTTCTTTAGATCAATTTTGATTTTATTATTAAAGTAACACTTATTATTTATCCAGCTCAGCTTAACAGCAATAATATCAATTCCTATATCAAATGCTTTATTTAAATATTCAGAATAAATAGGGTCTCTTTGCCAGTTTGGTTTAAATACATCACAATCATCTCTATTAACTATAAATAGCACTATAAATCTAAAACCTCTTTTTGTCAAATTAATCATTTTTTCTAGCTGCCTTATAGACCTTTCAGAAACAACTTTTTTCCCTTGCCATAATTGATTAATTGAGCCATTTGGATATATCCCTGACCTTTCGAATGGATCGCAAGTTGAATCATAAAATACAGATTCATTTCTATTGATTTTTCTTGATGGATCATATGTTGCGCAAACAACATTTTTGACCTCAATGGTGATAATCTCATTTTCATTTTTAATAAATAGGTCGCCATTGTAAATATAATTCTTAGGTTTTTTAATTAATTCATAATTTGAATATTTTTTTATTAATTTATTTTTAATAATATATTTTGAAACTTTTTCAGCATGAAAAGGATTGCCACCGATTATTATATCTTCATATTTTGGTTCATTCAATAAAACAGACTGAAATGTAAAATCAGTTTTTGAATTGGATGAAGAGGGGGTAGCATAAAATTTAGAACCGGAAACACATTGACCACCCAAGCCTAAGCCAGGCATATGAACCAAATATGGTTTCCCGTATTCATCGACAGCATCACCTACATATGGAGATTTTATAATTTTTGATGGTCTATTTTTTAATATTAACTTTTTATAAGATGTTTTAAAATCAATTAATTTCATAATAATAAATTAAGATAAAAAAATGCCAGAAGGACCAGAAACAAGAAGAATGGCCGATAAGATTGGATCAGCCTTAATCAACAAAAAGATTGATTCTATAAATTATTTTCATCCTAACCTAGAGGGTCTAAACAGGACTAAAATTATAATTATTGAAGTAACATCAAGAGGTAAAGCAGTTGTTATAAGATTCGATAATGGTATGAGCATAATAACGCACAATCAATTGTATGGAAGATGGACAACAAATTATCTAAAAACAAAAATTAAGCATAATAGGAAGCTGAGGATTGAATTTTGTGTAGACAATAAAGCAATAAGGTTATGGTCAGCAACTGACATAAAATATTTAAAAACAATGGATGAAAACAATCATCATTATATTAAAAATCTAGGTCCAGATGTTCTCGATGAAACAACTACTTATGATGTTATCTTCAAAAGATTGATAGATAAAAAGTTTAAAAATAGAAATTTAGCAGGTTTATTACTTAACCAGAATTTTATAGCTGGTTTAGGAAATTACCTGAGAAGTGAAATACTTTTTTATTCAAAGATTATGTATGACAAAAAACCAAAAGATTTAAATCTTGATGAAAAAAACTCGTTATCGAAAAATATAAAAGATATTTCGATTAGATCGTACAAACAAAAAGGTAAGACGCTTTTTGAGGATGATTTGATGTTAAAATATTTAGATAGTTCGGTCAAAAGGCGAAGATTTATGGTTTTTGCAAGGAAAAATCTCAGATGTTTTATTTGCAATTCAAAAATTAAAAAAGAATATATTTCATCTAGGCGTATTTATTATTGTACAGTTTGTCAAAGATAGATTACTAATTTTTTTTTAAAGATTAACAGTTGATGAAAAGCCTTGAATTAATACTACACCTGAAATGATCA
>CEUH01042714.1_pt1 | contig 12636 bp, 10 predicted proteins | sample 356461 | NCBI WGS metagenome assembly CEUH01 (sample SAMEA2623275, study PRJEB7988) | marine metagenome | isolation source: saline water (ENVO:00002010), including
ATTTTCTTGACTATCATAACCTAGGTGATAAAGGTATGTATGAGATTCCGTTGTGACTTTTTTTACCTGATCTATAAAAAAATCCTGCATATAAATATCATTTCCATATAAAAAGTAAGAATTTGAAATATTATTCATTCTTAAATTTTTAATCGCTTGTCCTAATGAAATTAAATTTTTCATAAATATGCTTAATTTAAAAATAAAATAATTAAAGAGATGATGAAACAATAAATTGAAAACATCCAGTATTTCTTATTTTTCAAAAGTATGTTAGATAAATAAATTGCCATCCATCCAAAAATAAAAGATATAAATACTCCAAAAATTGAAACTATACTAAATGAAAAATCACCATTTAATATAGTAGCGCCAACAATTAGGGGAATAGCTATAATAAAAGAAAATTTTATAGCATCTTCTTTATTAACGCCTAAAATCAATAAAGTAGAAATTGTAATTCCAGATCTAGAAACCCCTGGAAATAATGCTAATATTTGAAATAATCCCATAATAATAATAATATATGTATTTAATTCTTTTTTGCCATTAAAAAATTTTGTTGATAATAATGCAATTGCACTAATTAGATATGTGTATGGTAAGTAATTTAAATCATTAAAATTTAATTCAATAAAATCTTTGAATATTAAACCAAATATACTTATTGGTAAACACGCTATTATAATTAACTTGATATTATTCAGATTTTTTTTGTTAGGTTCTAAAAATTTTATTAAATCTTTATAATAATAAATTATAATTGAAAAAACAGTGCCCAAATGAAGCATAATTTCAAAACTGAAATCTTTTACTTCATAATTAAATATATCTTTTATTATTATTAAATGTCCTGAACTACTTATTGGGAGAAACTCTGTTAATCCTTGCATAATTGCAGCAATGATTACATAAAAAAAATTATTTTCCATTAGCCTATTATTCCTAACATACGTTTTGATTTTTTTCCATCTCTTCTAAAACTTTCATAATCCATTGTTTCGAAAGTGCAGATATCAGCAACTTTTATGTTTTTGTATAAAATGCCCTTTGTAACACAATCAAAAATAATTTCTTTTTCTAAATTCAAAAGCCATTTTTTTTCTTTTTTATTTTTTTTAAAAAAAGAAAAATATTGTGCAACATCCCAATCTACCTCATAACAACAATCTTTAATATGAGGGCCAATAAAAACTTTAATATTTTTAAAATTGGAAAATCCTTTATTTTTAAAAATATCTAATGCATTTAATATAATATGATTTTTAGTTCCTCTCCATCCTGAATGAATCAATCCATAAAAATCATTTTTAAAATCATGAAGATATATTGGAACACAATCAGCAACTCTTGTCATCAATTTTAATTTATACTTTTTTGATGTAATTAGACCGTCAACATTATCATATAAACCAGGCTGAGTAACAAACTTGACGTTTGCAGAGTGTGTTTGTTGAGGAATTGCTACATCATGAAAACTCAAATGGTCATTTTCAGTTTGAAAATTAAGATTAATATTATTATCAAAAAATTTAGAAAAATTAATATCTATCATTCCCATTCAATCGTTCCGGGAGGTTTAGAGGTAATGTCATAGACTACTCTATTAACACCTTTTACTTTATTAACAATTTCATTAGAACATTTATTTAATATCTCAGGTTTAAATTCATACCATTTTGCAGTCATACCATCATTACTAGTAACTGCTCTTAATGCTATTAAATTATCGTAAGTTCGAGAATCGCCCATTACACCAACTGTTTTGATTGGAATTAGCACGCAAAATGCTTGCCATATTTTTTGATACTCATTAGTATCTTTAAGTATTTTCATAAAAATATGATCAGCTTCTTGAAGAATTTGAATTCTTTTGTGTGTTATTTCTCCTATTATTCGTACTGCTAAACCAGGTCCAGGAAATGGATGTCGATCAACAACCATAGATGATAGTCCTAATTTTCTACCTACCTCTCTAACTTCATCTTTAAAAAGATTTCTCAGTGGTTCTAAAAGTTTTAATTGCATATTTTTAGGTAAACCACCAACATTATGATGAGATTTTATAGTAACTGCTGGACCCTGCTTTGATCCACCAGATTCAATAACATCAGGATACAAAGTACCTTGTGCTAAATATTTAACGTTATTATAACTTGATATTTCTGACTCAAATGATCTTACAAATTGTTTTCCAATAATTTTTCTTTTTTGTTCAGGATCAATAACTTTGTTTAATTTTTTCAAAAAAATATGTGATTCATCTAAATAATTTATATTTATACCTAAATCTGATTTTAAATTGACTAAAACATCATCAACTTCATTCTTTCTTAATAATCCATGATTTATAAATATGGCTTTACTTTGTTTTCCAATTGCTCTATGAAGCAATGTTGCAACTACTGATGAATCTACACCACCAGACAAACCGCATATTACTTCCTCATTACCAACTTGATTTTGAATTGAATTAATTGAATCTTTAATAAAATTTTCAGCATTCCAATTTGTTTCAAGATTACAAACTTTAAATAAAAAATTTTTTAAAATTTGAGTGCCATATTCTGTATGGGTTACTTCTGGATGAAATTGAACTCCATAGAATGGTTTTTTGTTATGAGAGATTGCTGAAATAATTTTGTTACTTGATGTTGATATTACTTCCCAATCGTTGGATGATTCAATGACTTTATCAGCATGACTCATCCAAACATTAATAGAATTTGGAATATTGTCAAATAAAATATTTTTTTTATTATGTTGAATGTTTGAATGCCCATATTCACCAATTTGTCCTTTACTTATTTTACCACCCATGTTATGTATTAATAATTGCAAACCATAACAAACACCTAATATTGGAATATCAAGTTCTATAATTTTATTATTTAATTTTGGTGAATTTTTATCATAAACACTTGATGGTCCTCCTGATAATATTATGCATTGAATATTATTTTCTAAGAGTTGATTAATTGATATATCATGTTTAAATATTTTTGAATAAATATTCAATTCTCGAACTCTTCTTGCTATTAATTGAGTATATTGTGACCCAAAATCTATTACTGCGACAGTTTTTAATTTTGATTTATTCATAGAAAAACTTGATTAATTTTGAAATTTTATCTTTTAATTGATTTCTTGGTATGATATGATCTATAAATCCTTTTTTTAATAGAAATTCAGACCTTTGAAAACCTTTGGGCAAATCTTCTCCAATAGTTTGCTTAATTACTCTTTGGCCAGCAAAACCTATTAACGCATTTGGCTCTGCTATTACAATATCTCCTTGCATTGAAAAACTAGCGCTTGCACCACCCATAGTTGGATTAGTTAAAAGCGAAATAAATAAACCACCATTTTTAGAAAATTCAGCCATTTTAGTACTCATTTTTGCAAGTTGCATTAAACTTATTGCTCCCTCTTGCATTCTGGCCCCTCCAGATGCAGACACTATTAGTAAAGGCATTTTATTATTGTCTGCATGTTTGATACCTCTACTTATAATTTCACCCATTACTGAACCTATACTTCCTCCAATAAATCCAAAGTTCAAAACAATTAAAACTACATTTACAGTATTTATTTTACCTTCTAATGCAACTACTGCATCATTAATACCCGTTTTAGTTTCTGCATTTGATAATTGCTCTTTATAATTTTTAGAACTATTGAAGTTTAATGGGTCTGAAGAATAAATATCTTTTCCAATGAATATTTTTTCTCCATCATCTATTAATAAATCTATGTAATCTTGATAGGAAAAATTGAAATGATGATTACAACTTGGACAAAGATTAAATGAATTTTTAAGTAAATTGCTATATATTACCTCACCGCAACTTGGACACTTGATCCACATACCCTCTTTAGTATCTTTTCTATTTTTAGTTTTAATATTTTGACTTTTTCTTCTAAACCATTCAGGCATTTTTAATCCATTTTAATCTTTTTTAGTAATTTCTTTATATTTTATTGGTTTGACGTAATTAGGTTTAATTGTTTTAATATCATAACATACATATTTATCAAAATTTTTGATTGCTACATTGGCAATGTTTTTCGAAGATGGTAAAATTGTATTAATTTTTAAATCATCTTTATTAAGAGAATAACCGTAAATAGTTTCATTTATATTAATTGAATCTATCGAATTAAATTGTATATCATTAATTTTATTGCGTTGTTTGTATTCTTGAATAAAGTAAAAGTCCTTATATGCAGGAACTACAATAAAATAATTTTCATCATTTACTAAATGGTTAATAGATTCAATTGTATCTATTGGTATAATTGGTTTTTCTAAAGAATAAGCTAATCCTTTTGCCATGCTAAGACCTATTCGTAGTCCAGTATATGAACCTGGACCAATTGATAATGCAATCGCATCAATATCTGACAATCTAATTTTTTGACTTTTAAATATTTCATCTATAAATTTTCCTAAAAGTGTAGAATGTTTACGATTATCATCTTCATGGATTGAAACTAATTCATTTTCATCATAAAGAGAAACACTGCATATATTAGTTGTAGTTTCTATTGCTAAAATTTTTTTACCCATTATTGCTTATTAATCTTTCATTTTCACTAATCATTTTAAAATTAATTATATTAATATTTTTAGGTAAGATTGATTTAATATTTTCATACCATTCGATAAATAAAATACAATCGCTATCAAAATAATCTGTAATACCAATATTGAGCCATCTATTTATATCTTTTTCTCTATAACAATCAATATGAATGATTTTGTAGTCTGCATCATATTCATTTATTAAAGTATAAGTTGGTGAGGTTACATCATGTTTGTAATTCATTCCTTTTAGCACACCTTTAACAAAAGTTGTTTTGCCTGCACCCAAATTACCATTTAAAGCTATAATATCACCATTTGATATATAATTTGAAAAATTAAATCCTAACTTTTCTGTTTCATGGCTACTTTTTGTTAATTTACTAAAATTTTTTACCATTAATTATTTTGATTTAAAATTATATGCTCCATCCCAATTTTCATTTGGTGGATTATGTTTAAATTCTTTACAAATTTTTATATATGTTAAACTTGGATTTGTTATTCTACTTTTAGAAGACATGTCCTCAAGGTGAGAGCACTCTTCAAAAATCATAATTGCATCATCCCAGTTTTGTTTTAAATATTGCTTATGTCCGCTTTCAAATTTAGTTAATAATTTTGTTAAAGACTCATCTAAAAAATTTTTATGACAAATCAACTCATATACATTTACTGATTGATTTTTACCCTTAACACGAATCAAGCCAAGTTTACGATATATATAATTATTTTTTGTTGCATCATATACAGTTTTAGATACTTGAACATCAATACCCCAAAATTTTGATCCAGATTCTAATCTGGCTGCTAAATTGACAGCATCACCCATACAAGTATAATTCATCTGTAATGATGACCCCATATTTCCAGTCACAAGATTACCTGTGTTGACTCCAACTCTATGCTTCATATGCTTAATTGAATCAGGCCATTTATCTTCTATTGCCCATTTTTCTTTTAATTCTTTGAATTTATCATTCATTTTTAAAACAGATAAAATTGCTTTGTTTTCATGGTTTTTCACTTCTATAGGTGCTCCATAAAAAGCAACAATAGCATCACCTATGTATTTATCTATTGTACCTCCATTATCAAGAATAATTTTTGTCATTTCAGTTAAATATTCGTTTAATACCTCTACAATTTCAGTAGGTGACAACTCTTCTGATATTGAAGAAAAGTTTGCCACATCTGAAAATATTACAGTATGGTAACCCTCTTCTCCACCCAACTTTGGAATGGTTTTATTTTCGTACATCTGATTAACTAAATCTGAAGATATATAGTTGCCAAATGTAGATTTCAAAAATTTCTTATCTTGATTTTCAATATACAATTTATACGATAAATTAAATCCATAACTAAAAATGACTGATGTAATGGGATAAATAACTGGTAGAATCAATGATTGACTTATATTTGGTACATTTAATTCAATGCCAAAAATATATTTTATAAACCATATGTAATCATTTAAAAATGATCCAATTGAGATATTAAACCAAATAAAAATAAGTATTATAGAAGTTGATACAGAAAAAATAGGATTTAAATATATCATTAGATAAAAAACTAAAAACGATATAAAAGATATAAATAAAAAACTAATTAATTTATCCTTTAAATCAGTATCAGATCCAATGTAAGATATTGGAATATAAATATAATTTTCATCTAAAATTTGTTGAATGACATGGGCATGAATTTCAACGCCATACATTTCACCGTTTTCATTAAGTGGAATATTGAAATTATCATGATGTTCTTGAAGAGCTGAACCAATAATTGCTATTTTATTTTTAAAAGGATTTACACCTTTCCATTGTTCCATTGTAAATAATTCCATAAAACCATCAATCTCTGCATGGTTTTTTAATATAGGATCACAATCACCTTCTTCTGGATAACATGAACCATCATCAAGTATTTCGTGTAAAGGAATAGTATTAAAAGTTTTAAACCTACCATATGAACTTGGACCATAATAGTTAATTAAGAATGTATTCTGATTTCCATATAATGGAATTTTTAAATGATTATTAATTAAATTTTTATAATTCATATCATCTATATTCTTATAAGAGATAACACTTTGGATGGCTAGTGAAAAATATTGATTTTGGTAAGAATCATTAACTCTTGGATCATCTAATATATATTTTCTTATAAATCCATCTTGATCGCTTACTGTACCTACTAAACCTAATTTAGCATTACTTTTTTGAAGAATAATAGAACTCGGCTTTACTAAATTGAAATTTTTTCCTGCTGTCCCAATTTCAATTTGATTATTTGCAGCAAGAATGATATCAACTCCTTTAAGCGAAGCTTCATGGATAGATTTAGAAAATTCAGAATCAGATAATGTTTTGTTATCAAACATAATATCGAAGGCTATTACAGAAACACCTGCAGATACTAAATTATCAACAACTTTTGACCAAATCAATCCTCTATCATAAGGATAAAATCTACCAATATTAGTATAAGATGATTGATCTAGTCCTATAATTACAACGTCGTTATCAGTTGAGTATTTTTTCTTAACTGCTGAATTATCTTTTTTATCATACCTATTTTTAATTTTACCTGATGAATCATATAGAAGATCTCCACTAATTGGACCTCTTAATTTAAATTTGAAATCATATAGATTTTGCTCTAATGAATCATAAGCACCAAACCAGTAAAATAAAGAATTAATTACCACTGCAAGTATTGTAAATAAAAAAGCTAATTTATAATTTTTCATAAAATTTTTATTTTAATTTAAAAGTTATATGATATTTTTGAAAAGACGAACATACTTTTATATTCTTGATTATCAATCATTCTTCTATATCTATATTGATAATTGAAATCTAAATATAAACTTTTAAAAATTTTTAATCTCAAATTCAAAGATGGATTATATTGTAAATATTCCGAAAATCCACTTGCCCAACTTATTGAATTTCCAATCTGAATAGTATTAAAAACGTTATTTCTATATGAGAATAATTTCAAATCTATTTGTTTTATATTTTGATCTTGAAAATAAATATCATTTCCATAATCATAATAATTATAACTGAAACTTAAATTTGACGAATAATTATTTGACCATTTAGATTTAAGATTTAAAATAAATGTTTGATTTAATGATCTTGGTGAAAAATAAGAAGAATCATAATTAATATTTATATTATACAATACATCTTTCTTTTTTGACTGAGAAATATTAAAAAGAAAATTATGTTCTGCTACATAATTAAAATCATAAGATATACTAAAATTTGTTTGAAAACTAGATGTGCTCTCTCTTCTATTTGTTGTATCTGTTACAGTTATATAACCAAATTCATCTGCACCAGGCTCGCCCTCATGTCCAGGTTCTTGATATGTAAAAACATCTAATGAATCTACACCATTATCTCTATTTACTAATTTCATTGCTAAACTATAAGTTGGTAATCCATAACCAGGGTAATAATTAAGAGCCAAGTCATATTTATCTGTTTTTGATAATGCTTTTTTATCAATTTCAATACCATCTTCAATTCTTTTAAATCCACAATTGACAAACAATCGGTTATCTATCAATCTAAATTTATCATTTATATACTGTTCTCTTAAATCAGTTTGTAAATATGGATTAGCTAATGAATTATATTCAGGTCCAATTTGTTTGATACCAATATTGAAATTATGTTTAAAATATTTTAATGCTAAATCAAAATTATAAGCTAATGAAGGCATTGTAATAATTTTCTCAAATAAAGTTACCTCAGATAATAAATCTATTGGTAATATAGGTGTTTGATTAATACTAAATTGAAAAATATCTTCATAATCTGATAAATCAATATTTGATGGTAGTTCAAATTCTTCCATTATCATTCCATCTTCATTATCATCAAATAATATATCTAAATCATCTATAGATAATGAAGGCTCCCATATATCAGTATTTAGTAAACTTATACTTGAACCAAAGTTAAATATTATATTTTGATCATCAAGAGAAAACTGAAGATTTGAACTTAAAACTAGATTATCTTTAGGTTTATCTCCAATCCAATTTTCAGATAATAAATTATAATCATAATTAGCATACCAATTATTCCAATTACTAATTAAATCATTAAAACGGATGGAATAAGTAGTATCAGATTCATCCACTATCATAGTAAAATTTTCAATATTATTTGAATTAATAAGTGAATCAACTAAACTTTCCGGAATTTCTACAATATGGTTGGGCATTGAATTAGAAATTTGAGATAAAGTATTAATATTATCTTTTGCTTTTAAAAAACCTATATTAAAAAAAAATTTATTTGGATTGCCAAATCCCAAATCAACTCCCAGTAAATTTCTTTTAAAAGTATAATTATCTCTACTAAAATCTATTGTAAAATTTTCATCATTAATCCATTGATTCAAACCATCACCACAACCATCTTGACAACATTCATCTTGATTAACATCCTGAATTAAATTACCTTCTGAATCAATGCAAATTTGATTTGAATTTAGTTCTGTTAAAACAATAGCATTATCTTGAGGGTCACCTAATACGCTTCTTGAAAGTTCACCACTAATAATTTTAGTGTCAAAATATTTAGAGTCAAGTTTGAGGTTCAAACCTCTTACTCTATATCCGTTTAATACATACTGATTTAAAGTTGGATAAGAATCACCTAGTTCTAAATTTATATATGGCGCTTTAACAGAGACTAGATATCTATTTTTATCTTGTTCGTAAATATTACTTTCAGATGAAATTTTAAACTTATTTCTAATCCTTAAAAAATCAAAGTTAACTCTATAATCAATATTTAGATTATTAGAATTTAAACTTTCATTTGAAGTATTATTTATTGAGTAAGTATTTGATATTTTTCCTGTGTGACTAAATAATGTTGACAAACCTTGGAGTCTATCTTTTGATATTACAGTAAATCCCCATTTAGTAGCAGGTAGAACTCTATCATATTTATCATAAAATATTACTTTTAAATTATATCTACCATCTACCAAAAAATCGGGTTTATATATGAAGTAACTATCATACATTGTTACTTTTTCGGTTATATCTCTATTATTTAAGTATATTTTAGTTTTAGATACATCAATATTTTTTAACTTAAAAAATGATAATGAAATCAATAAATCTTCTTTATAAACTCTTGTATCAGGTATAGGACTTAAAATTTGAACTCCTTGATTACTTAATTTACTTCTAGTGTTAGACTTTCTATTATTCTCTTTAATATTTATTTTTAAGGGATTCTTTTTTGGATTTTCATAAGGATATGAATATAAACTGTTGTCCTTTAGCTCTAAAGTGATAAAATAATTAATACCATTTTTTGTTACATATTCACCAGGAATTATTGCATCAAAGAAATTATCTTTAGAGTGAACCATATCCAATTCTAAAAATTCTATTTGGTTATTTGATCTGTAAAATAGAGTAACTTTTTTAATATTATCATAACTTTGATTTATTAATACTTCTACTTTTATGGATGTGTTTGAATTAGAATCAATAATGTGTGAATGTTGAATTATTTCTGAATGTAGAACTGAAAAAAATAAAAAGTAGAAAAAATATTTTAGCATAAATAAAATCTATTTATTTATATTTAACTATTATTTCTTTAATGTTACCTTGTGAGTCTTCTAGTTGAATTCTAATGACATTTTCATTATTTGTAGTAACATCTAAGTCTGAATTTATGCTTTGCGTATCAATTGTATCATCAAAACCTGTATCAATATTAGAACTATCATAGTTACCATCTTCTTGATCTAAATTTTGAATTTGCTCAATATCTTGGCTTGTCATATTCTGTGAAGTTATTGTACCACTACCTGTTGAAATAACTTGTGAGTCCTGAGTTAACATAACAACTCTACCAGACTCAATATTTTTGACTTCTACCTCTCCTTCTACTCCAAGAAATTTGTCACCTTCTGGCCCATTGCAAATTAACCAAAATTCTGTACCTTTAACAGTAGCAACAGATGTTGGAGTAACTATAGTAAAATATTCATCAGCTTGATTGTCAATGTTAAAATTTAAAATACCATTATTTATTTCTACATTTTTAACAATACTTCTGGATTTGATTCTGCCTTCAATGCGTACATCCGAATTTTTTAATATTTTAATTGAACTTGCATCATCTAAATACCTATATATTGAAAATCCATTTTCACCCGTACGAATTCTATCATCTCCATATAAACCAAGTCCTTTATAAATATTTGAAGAGAATTTTTTTTCTGAAAATTTTTGATATTCTACTTTACCTTTAGTTTTAGTTACTAATCCTATTGTCTGATTTGAATAAACTAGACTAAATGCAAATATATATAATATGTAAATAAATTTCTTCATTCAATTTCAATATCAATTATCTGAATTTCTCCAGAATTTAATTTTTCAATAATATCATACAAATTTGAAATTGGTATAACCTGATCATTTAATATAATAGTGTTATTTTGAACTCTAAAATCTTTTAATTCACCATCCTCGTTAAAAAGTTCTTCATATTGGTAACCTAGAAGCGCCTGCAATAAATCTTTGTGAGGATCTTCACCTTCAACTTCATCAACTAAACTTTCAAATGAAGCAACTTTAAATACAAATATTTCACTTTTATTATTCTGTGTTCCTAAAGTTGTGTCATATGTTCTTTGGATTTGCCAAACATATAGTTTATTTGGAATTAAATCAAAAGCATCTTGACTTGGATATGCAAAACTACCATTAGTTTGTAATGGATAAAAATCTATATTTTGATTAGATGGTAAAACAGAAACATCTTCAATAGCATCAGATAGTGAAGAGTGTAAATTTGAATTGTATTCACATACTCTAATACCATAGTTACATTGACTACAATAATCACTACTCCATGTAAATAAAGGTAATGTATTAAAAATTGCTGTTGATGTAGTATCTTGTAAATTACCTCCTGGAGAAAGTAAATCTAAAAAAACAGGTTCGTATGCTTCGATAGTTTTTGTAATTGAATCATATATAACTGATTCATTTTCAGAACATGTTAATGTAACATTAAAAATATAAGTACCATTAGGTATCTTACCAGAAGATAGAATGACACTTTGAATTGCTTCTAAATCATCAAGGGAAGCTAAATTAGATTCTTCAGATCTAAAGTCAGCACCTGGAATGGATTGTGTGTTAAAATTTATATCTAGATTACTAAATACTAATTCAGGTATAGTAATATTAGAAATATCTATAACTCCTGACATCATTTCAAAATTTGTTAATCCTAAGTCAGGAGAATTAATTATAAGAGAATAATTTGCTTTGAGATTGTCTATTTGATTATTTTCTTGTGTTATTCTATATCTAAAATATTCAACAGATGTATCACCAGTATTTATATCAATACTATTTATATAAAAACCAATTAATTGATCTGCAAAATAATCTTCTTGTATTTCAAATTCACCACACTGTGAATACACAATATCAAAGAGAATAAAAATAGGTAAAAACACTAATATATTAAATATTTTTTTATTCATATCTTAATCCTCTAGAAAATTATATATATCTATACTTGTAAACAAGAATAATTATATAAAAAAAGGGATCAAATATGATCCCTTTTTTATTAATGTTACTGGTGACGACCTACTCTCCCACACAGTCTCCCGTGAAGTACCATCGGCGTTACAAGGCTTAACTTCCGAGTTCGGAATGGGATCGGGTGTGACCCTTGCACTATGATCACCAGAAATTTTATAAATAATTAATTTTTGTAGTTTAATAAAAATAGGTACTTAATTGTAAATTAATATTAATCAAGTTTATAGACTAATTAGTACCACTCGACTGAATATATTACTATACTTACATCTATGGCCTATCAACCCGGTAGTCTACCGGAAGTCTATCGTCCGAAGACAGGAAATCTTATCTTAGGATAGGTTTCGCGCTTATATGCTTTCAGCGCTTATCCTTAGTAAACATAGCTACCCTGCGATGCTACTGATGTAACAACAGGTACACTAGAGGT
>CEUH01080035.1_pt1 | contig 12609 bp, 13 predicted proteins | sample 356461 | NCBI WGS metagenome assembly CEUH01 (sample SAMEA2623275, study PRJEB7988) | marine metagenome | isolation source: saline water (ENVO:00002010), including
GATTCAGGACCTGTATTATTTCCTGCACCATAAGCTTGTATGTATTCTTTACTATGAACTTGACAATACTCTGGGTGTGCTGGTAGACAATGATAGCACTCATGAAAATTATCTAGTGTTAATTTCCAGTTTCCGCTTGTCGGATATGTTTTCTTAAAAGCAATTTTTGATTTATTTAAACCATGTAATTCTATAAAGTTTTTTACAGGATTTATGAATTTGTTAAAATCATCAGGATTTTCAGATAGATTAATGAAAATTAAACCTTGGTATACTTTTGAAAAACATTTATTTAAATTCCAGTCTTTCTTATTAAATTTTTCATCCATCATCCTAGCACTTATTAGATTTCCTTCTAAATCATATGCCCAAGCATGATAAGGGCACACTAATTTTTTTGTTTTTCCTTCTTTCTCTATACATATATGAGAACCTCTGTGTCTGCATACATTATAAAAACAATTAATTTTTGAGTTTTTATCTCTTATAATAATGATTGACTCGTTCCCAATTTCAAATAAGAAATAATCTCCAGTATTTTTAACTTGTGATTCATGTCCAACAAAAATCCACTGATTATAAAAAAAGGTTTCTAAGTCTATATTATAAATACTAGGGTCAGTATAGAATTGTTGATCTAATGGGAAGTTTTCCTTTTGATTAGATATTAATTTAATAAGTTGAGTATAATCTTGTTTCATTAATGAAAATAATGACTATTATAATTTTATTTCACTTAGTTTTCCAGTATTTCTTGATAAATATTATTAATTTAATTATTAATGAATAAAATAAAATCTCCAACTACATTTCAAGCATTAGTCCCAATTATATTTCTTGTTATCTTATTATCAATAAATGTTTCAATTTTTGGTGATGATTCATTGTCTGGTAGCATTCAAATTGTATTAATTTTATCTTCTGCAGTTGCCTCTATTATAGCATTTAACTTAGGCTTTAGTTGGCTTGATATTCAAAAGGGTATAATAAAAAGTATTAATTCGTCTCTTCCTTCAATACTCATTTTATTTCTAGTTGGTTCCCTCGCAGGTTCTTGGTTATTAAGTGGAGTAGTACCAGCTTTTATATATTATGGAATTCAAATTTTAAATGCTAAAATATTTTTATTTGCTGCTTGTGTCATTTGTATTGTAGTTTCTATGGCAACAGGTAGTTCATGGACAACTTCTGCTACAATAGGAATTGCATTAATTGGAATTGGTAGAGCTCTAGATATTTCAGATGGTTTGGTAGCTGGTGCAATTTTAAGTGGAGCATATTTTGGAGATAAAATGTCCCCTTTGTCTGATACTACTAATCTAGCACCAGCAATGGCCGGGAGTGATTTAATTTCACATATTAAATATTTATCCTTAACAACTGTACCATCAATTATAATTTCTCTTATTATTTTTATTGTACTTGGGTTTAATATTTCTGATTCTATAGGTATAAATAATGCAGAAGTTATTTCAAGTGCTATTAAAGAAAAATTTTATATCTCTCCAGTTTTATTTATTGTTCCGTTAACTGTAATAATCCTTATATATAATAAAATTAAAGCTGTTCCTGCACTATTTGTTGGTGTTATTTTAGGTTCAGTTTTTGCTTTAATATTCCAGTCTGGTCTAGTTGTAGATGTTTCAAATTCAGAAACAATTTCCTGGAAAGCATTGTTTTCTGGAACGATGATATCTTTATATGGTTCGATATCAATTAATACATCTAATCCATTAGTTACAGATCTATTGTCATCAAGTGGTATGTTTGGGATGTTAGATACGATATGGTTAGTAATTTGTGCTATGATTTTTGGAGGAGTGATGGAGAAAGCCGGTTTTTTAAAGCAAATCACATCCATTATATTAAATAAAATTAAGTCATCTGGATCATTAATTTCCTCAACAGCAGGTACTTGTATATTTTTTAATCTCACAGCTTCAGATCAATACCTTTCTATAGTAGTACCAGGTAAAATGTATTCTTCTATCTACAAAGAAAAGGGTTTATCACCTGAAAATTTAAGTCGGACTTTAGAAGATGGCGGTACTGTTACATCAGTCCTTGTCCCTTGGAATACATGTGGTGCATACCATGCATCTGTTCTAAATGTTGCAACATTAACTTATCTTCCATTCTGCTTCTTTAATCTTATCAGTCCAATCATGACTATCTTATTTGCTTACTTAAAAATAAAAATTAAGAGGATAGCTTAATCTAATTCATCTATTATTGATAAGTAGTTATTGTATCTTCTTTCACTTATTGTTTTTCCAATATTTTCCTTTATTATGCAACCTGGTTCATTTAGATGATTGCAATTGTTGAACTTACACTGATTATTCTTTGTTTTAAATTCAGGATATAAAAATTTTAAATCACTTTTTTCAATATCGTGAAAGTAAAAATCTTTAAAACCAGGAGTATCAACTACAGAACCATTATTTTTTAGATTAAAGATTTCTGAAAATGTCGTTGTCTGTTTCCCTCTCCCAGTCTTTGTCGATAATTTATCTGTTCTTTGATTTTTTACTCCAGTCAAGAAATTGATTAAGGATGACTTTCCAATTCCTGAATTACCAATTAGAAGTGTTTTGTGATTTTTTAATTTTTTTGAAATTTCAACCATATTAATTTTTTTCTTGATTGAAATACTGATGAATTCTATATTTAAATTTTTGTATATGGATGATATCTCTTTTAATTTTTTTTCCTCTTTTTTATTAAGTAAATCTATTTTATTGAATAAAACAATAGGTTTTATTTCATAGTATAATGAAGCGGCAATACATTTATCTATGAATTTTAACTTTGTATATGGAGATTTAATACTACCCATAATTAATGTTTGATCAATATTTGATGCTATTATATGAGCCTTATTATCTTTTAATGATTTTTTTAAAAAGTAGTTTTTTCTATCATGTATCTCCTCAATAATACCTGTTTCTTCATCATTTACAATTATCTCAACAATATCTCCTGAAACTATTGGATTTGAAAAATTATTACTCAGTTTATATTTTCCTCTATAATTACATTTATACATTTTATCCTTTACTTGAACATTGTATAGGTTGCCAACTGTCTTGATAACGAGCCCTTTCATTTTAAATGTTTTGTTAGATGATAACTTATCTTTTCGGTAGCTCCTGAATTTTTAATTATAAATTCATTTCCTCCTCTTCCAATATCTCTATTTTTTAATATTCTATTTTTTATTAGTTTAAATTCATTACCATTTTTAATTGGAAATCCAATTCCTTCTTTTTCAATTCTATCTACTTCAATAAATTTTCTATTATTTTTATGATTACCATATATGACTGGTAAATTCCATACAGCTGCCTCTAATGTATTGTGAAGAGCACCTCTAAATCCACCACCAATAAAAGCAATCTTACCATACTTATAAATTGATGATAGCATACCAATGTTATCAATAATAAGTATTCTCTTTCTAACATTTTTTTGAGGTAACTCAGAAAATTTTATGGTATCATTAATAAATGTGTTTTCTAGATATTCAATTTCATCTGAGTTAATATTATGAGGGGCAATTATGTATTTAGTATCAGTCAAATCTCTTATTATTTCATTTTTTATTTTTTCTATATCACTTTTCCAAGCACTACCAATTACTATTGAATTTTTTTTATTTGTAAATTCCTTGATTTCATCTATTTCTTTAGACTTCTGAAAAATCATAAGGACTCTATCATATCGTGAATCTCCAATTACTTTTACTTTTTTTATTTTTATTTTTTTTAAAAGCTCCATTGATTTTTCATCCTGAACTAGAAATAATGAAATATTCTTTAAGATATTTTTAAAAAATTTTATTGGATAGAAATAAACTTGATTTTTTCTAAAAACTGATGAAACAGAAACTATTGGTATAGAATTCAATTTTGCCTGAAGAATTAAATTTCTCCAGAATTCATATTTTATAAGTATTAGGATTTTAGGATTTAATAAATCAAATAATAATTTCATTTGATCCTCTTTATCAGACAGCATATAAAAATGAAAATCAACATTTTTATAATTGGATACGGCAATTTCTGTGGATGATGAAAAATAACTTACTAATATTTTATTTTGATAATTTCTTTTTAGAGAATCAATAATAGGCTTGGCTTGCTCAAATTCACCTACAGATGCAACATGAATCCAAATAACTTTTTGATCTTCAATATTATTTTTTATGTAGTCTTTTGTTTTTTTTCTTCCTAAGACTATTTTTTTTGTTTTCTCATTAAATAACGAGTTTAATTTAAGAGATATATTAAAAATTGAAATAAATAAACTATAAACAAAACTCATTTAACTAAGTTTTCATTTATTTCAAAAATATATTTAATGATCTCTTTCTTCCCTATTTTTTTTAAAGATGAAGAAATAAAATAGTTTGGTATTGATGACCAGTATTGACTTAGAGAGGAGGTAAATTCATCAATTCTTTTATCAATTTCACTTTTCTTAATTTTATCTGCTTTTGTAAATATTAGATTTACTGGTAGCTTATTTTTTCCTAAATAATTGATATAATCAATATCTATTTCCTGAGGTTTTAATCTTATGTCAATTAAGATAAATATCAGGGCAATTTTGTCTGAGTTTAATAAGTAGTTTTTTGTCATTTTATCCCATGACTCTCTATTTTTTTTGCTTGTTTTAGCCCATCCGTATCCAGGTAAATCAACGAAAAATAATTTTTGATTAATTATAAAATGATTTATTAATTGAGTTTTTCCAGGTTTAGATGAAGTTTTAGATAATTTATTTCTTTCTACTAACATATTAATTAGTGAGGATTTACCAACATTTGATCTTCCTAAAAATACATATTCAGGTAAACCAGTTTTAGGACATTCCTCTAGTTTGGAACTACTCTTTACAAATGTTGCTTCTCTAATCATCAATTTTATTAACTATATGCAATTTTAATTCATTTTTAAAGTTTAGATATTATATTTATTAAGAAATGAAAAAGATTTTTTTAATTCTATTTTTACTAATATTATCGTCAAATAATATTTTTTCTCAAGCAACAAGAATTAATTTAGGAGGTTATGATGATATAAATAATCATTTTGGATTTTTATTAGGTTTTCATTCATCCTATTATAGAATTAATTATTCCTCAGATTTTGTCTCTAATGATTTTAATAATTTACATAGCATTCATTCTAAATCTATGCCTGGTTTTAAGCTAGGGTTTATATCTGATTTTAAATTATATTATCCTTTTGATTTAAGAACCCTACTCCAAGTTTCTTTTTCAGAATTCAGGATGGATTACTATAATGTTGATGGAACAGTCTTTTCAGATACAAGACCTGCCACTTTTCTTGAAACACCGATACTTATTAAGTATAAATCAAAAAGAAGAAAAAATCATAGAATGTTTTTAATTGGAGGTTTAAAGCCTTCTCTTGAGATTGGTGCTAAAAATAAAGATGAAGCAGGTAAAGATATTTTAGATTTAAAATCTTTTGATATTTCTCTTGAAATAGGGTTTGGTAGTGATTTGTTTTTTGAATTATTTAAACTTTCCCCAGAGATCAGATATTCTAGAGGATTAAGAAATATGTTAAATAAAAAAAATTTAAACCAATATAACATACCAATTGATAAAATTGTAGTTCACAATATTTCATTTTTCTTTACTTTTGAAGGTGGACCTAAATAATTCAAAAAAAATAATATTTATCACAGGTGCTACTTCAGGGATTGGGGAAGCAGCTGCTAATTTGTTGTCTAATAAATATAATTTGATTCTTTGTGGTAGGAGAGAAGAGAGACTTTTAAAAATTAAGAATAGACTAAGTAAAAAAACTGAGGTAATAACTTTAAATTTTGATGTAAGAAGTAAAGAAGATGTAATTGATAAAATTAATTCACTACCTGATAAATGGAAAAAAATTAATATTCTTATTAATAATGCTGGAAATGCCCATGGATTAGATTTTATTGATGAGGGAGATATTAGTGACTGGGATAAGATGATTGATATAAATGTCAAAGGTTTGTTATATGTAACAAAACAAGTTTTGAGTTTTATGCTCATTCAAAATTCAGGACATATAATAAATGTAGGATCAATTGCTGGTAAAGAGGTATATCCAAAAGGTAATGTTTATTGTGCATCTAAATTTGCAGTAGATGCATTATCAGAAGGCATGAGATTAGATTTAGTTGAAAAAAATATAAAGGTTTCTCAAATAAATCCAGGATTAGTGAATACAGAATTTTCAAAAGTGAGATTTAAAAATAATTTAGAGAAGGCAAAAAATGTATATGCAGGAATGGAACCTTTATATGCTGACGATATTGCTGATGTTATAAGTTTCCTAATTGAGAGGCCTGATAATGTTAATATAAGCGATATTACTATTTTGCCTAAATCCCAAGCATCGTCAGTAGTAGTCAATAGAAAAACTAATATTTAAGTATACTAAATACCCAATTCATTTTATAATTTTCAAGATCAATAGTGTTTTCAATTTTAGAATAGTTTTCATTGTAACACTCAATTCTAGTTGGCATTTTTAATTTGACCTTATCAGTAAGTTTACTTCCTAGCCACTTTATATTTTCAACAAATTTTGTTGGTCTTATCCTACTATAACCCACATAATTTAATGAGTCTAATTTTTGATATCCTCTACACCATCCTAATGACCTACCATCTTTTGAATGAAAATTTAAGTCTGTAATTTTTTTTATTGAAAAATCATTTTTGTTTACTTCTATTATATTTCCGTTTACAGTTGTATAAATAAAGCCTTCATTAAAAATGGCTCCATCATGAGGTATTCCTTTATTTAAATTTATTTTATCTAATATTTTGCCGTCCATTGAAAAAATTAAAGCGTCCTGTTGTTTATATCTAGTAACTAAAACTTTATCTTGAAAGATGCTTACATGATTTGGATGGCTAAGATGAGGTTTTGTAGTATTAATTTTTCTGTAATCTTTATTTTGATCAAATCTTTCCCAGGTATTAATCTTAGGGTAACAGTTGTAGAAAGTTTTTATTTTTTTTTCACTTAATGAAAATTTTATAACTAAGTCTAATCCCGTTATTACTATAAACAAGTTTTCTTCATGATAGATTACATGATGAAGGTCATTAAAAATATTTAATGAAATTCTATCAACTAATTTATATTCTGGAAGATCAAATATTAATATTTCAGTTAATGTTGTTACGTAAAGTTTATTATTATGTACTGAGCCACTTTTGAATGATATACTATAATTATCAATAGGTCTATTTTCTAGTGGGGTTTTATAACTAATTTTTTCTTCAATTAAATTTTTTTTTGGGTCATATTCAAATATCACTCCCTCTATTCCATTGTTCCATTCTTTATTAAAATATGATAATTTAGAATCTGCTTGTCTTCCCCCTGTAATAATTAGTTTCATTAGCTTTTTTAATAATATAATTAATTCATTACTTTGAATTAGATTCAAATTTATGACAAAAAAAATAGTTATTCTTGGGGCAGGTAAATCATCATCTTACTTAATTAAATATTTATATTCTAAGAGGTTAGAGTTAGATATAAATATTAATATTTTTTCTGATAAATATTCAGATTACCTTGATGAATTTAAAGATATAAATTTTGAAATTCTAGATATTAACGACAGCAGCAATCTAGAAGAATTAATACATGAAACCTATATTCTTATAAGTTTACTTCCTCCCTTTATGCACTTTAAAATTGCTAATTTATGTTCAAAAAAGGGTATTAATATGATAACGGCCTCTTATCTAGATGATAAAATTAAAACACTAGAAAAATCCTTTATAAAGAATGATTCTTTTTTATTTATGGAAATGGGTTTAGATCCTGGTATTGATCATATGTCAGCAATGAGTACTATTGAATCCTTAAATAGAAGGGGAGACATTTTAGAGTTTGAGTCATATACTGGTGGTTTAATTAAATATGATATTGACAAAAATCCGTGGGGATATAAGTTTACTTGGAATCCAATGAACGTTATAATTGCTGGCGCAGATGGAGCTACTTATTTAAGTGAAAATAAAAAGAAAAGCATTCCATATAATAAGGTATTCAAAGATCTTTCAAAGATAAATTTAACCCGTACCGAATCTTATGAAGGTTATCCCAACCGAGACTCTTTAAAGTATAAAGAATTGTATAACCTAAATGAAGTTAAAACTTTAAAAAGGGGAACAATTAGAAATAAAAGTTTTTGTAAAACATGGAGTGTTTTAATTGATTTAGGTTTAACAAATGATAAAAAATCAATATCTAATGATAATAATATGTCATATTTTGATTTCTTTAATTATAATTTAAAAGCAAAGAACTATGATGAGTTAGTAGATGTTTTAAAATTAGAATATGGTATTTTTCCTACATCTCAAGAATTTAAAAATTTAGAATGGTCTGGTTTTTTCTCAGACAAAAAATTAAAACTTAAAAGAGGAAATTTTTCAGATTTCTTACTCTCAATTTTGAAAGATAAATGGACTTTAGATGATGATGATATTGATGAAATTGTAATGGTTCATACATTTATTTTTAAGAAAGATACGAGTCTAAAAAAACTTACGTCATTTTTAAAAATTGAAGGAGAAGATAAAACTTATACTGCAATGTCTAAAACTGTTGGTCTTCCAATAGCAGCTTTAGTTGAACATATAATAAATGTTAATTTTAATAAGTCAGGAATACACTTACCTTTTAAAAAGAATATATATAAACCAGTTTTAGAAAGATTATCAGAGTTAGGGATTAATTTTATTGATAAAGAAATCAATATTTAAAGTCATCCATAAAGTTTGTAGTGAAGTTTCCTTTAATGAAGTTTTTATCATTCATAATTTTTATATGAAAAGGAATGGTTGTTTCAATGCCTTCAATAATAAATTCTTTTAGCGCTCTTTTCATCCTAACTATTGCTTCATCTCTTGATTGATGGCTAACAATCAATTTTGCAATCATAGAATCGTAATTTGGAGGAATGATATATCCTGAATAAATATGTGAATCAACTCTAACACCATGACCTCCAGGCTTATGAAGTGCAGTAATTTTCCCGGGGCAAGGTCTAAAATTAGCTGAGGGATCTTCTGCATTTATTCTACATTCTATAGAATGTAATTTAGGATAATAATTTTTACCAGATACTTTAACTCCATCAGCTACTTTAATTTGTTCTTTAATAAGATCATAATCAGTAACCTCCTCAGTAATTCCATGTTCTACTTGAATTCTAGTATTCATTTCCATAAAATAGAAATTTTTGTTTATGTCAACTAAAAACTCAATAGTTCCTGCTCCTTCATATTTTATGTATTTACAAGCTTTAATTGCAGCTTGACCCATTCTTTCTCTTAATTCATCATCAACAAAAGGTGATGGTGTCTCCTCAATAAGTTTTTGGTGTCTTCTTTGAATTGAACAATCTCTTTCCGATAAGTGAGATACATTGCCATACTGGTCTCCCATCACTTGAATTTCAATATGTCTTGGCTCAACTATAAATTTTTCTAAGTAAAGACCTGAGTTTGAAAATGAAGCTTCAGATTCAGCTTTAGCACTATTCCATGCATTTTCAAATTCGCTTTCTTTATTAACAATTCTCATTCCTTTACCTCCTCCACCAGCAGTTGCCTTTAAAATAACAGGATATCCAATTGATTTTGCAAGTTCCTTACCTTCTTTTATAGAATTTAATAAACCATCTGATCCTGGAACGGTTGGTATGCCTGCTTCTTTCATGGTTTCCTTAGCTGTTACCTTATCGCCCATTCTTTCAATCATTTTCCAATCAGGTCCAACAAATTTTATTCCACTTTCACTACAAATTTTTGAAAATTCAGCATTCTCAGATAGAAATCCATATCCTGGATGTATAGCATCTGAGTTTGTTATTTCTGCTGCTGCCATTATCTTAGGAATACTTAAGTAAGATTCTTTAGATACAGGAGGACCTATACAAACTGCTTCATCAGCAAATCTTACGTGAAGACTTTCTTTATCAGCTGTAGAATATACTGCAACTGTTTTGATGCCCATTTCATTGCAACTTCTTATGACTCTAAGAGCAATTTCGCCCCTATTTGCGATAAGTACTTTCTTTATCATATATATAATTAACTGGGATCTACCTCAAATAATGGTTGATCAAATTCTATTGGCGAGTTATCATCAACAAGAATTTTTACAATTTTACCTGATACTTCAGATTCAATATCATTGAAAAGTTTCATAGCTTCAACAATACATATAGTTTGACCTACTTTTATTGAGTCACCTTCACTAACAAATGGATCACTTTCTGGATTTGGTGACCTATAAAAAGTCCCTATCATAGGTGATTTAATTATAATATTATTAGATATTTTTTCCTTCTTTTCTTCAGATACCTTATTTTCTACAGGAGGAGCTTGGGGTTGAATTTCAGTTTTTACTACTTTAGGTTGCTCTATAGTTGTGAAATTTCCATTATTTTTTTTAACTCTAATCTTAATATTTTCAGTCTCTATACTAACATCATCAAGGTCAGATTTTTTAATAAAATTTATAATCTCTTGTATCTCTTTTATTTTCATTTTACAAATTTAAATCATTTTACTCTCTCTACATATTTACCCTGTCGAATATCAATTTTTACTTTATCATTTTCATTAATAAATAATGGCACTTGAATTTCAGCTCCAGTTTCAATTTTAGCTAACTTGGTAGCATTAGTAGCGGTATCACCTTTTACTCCAGGTTCAGTATATATTATTTTAGTCTCTATACTTTGTGGTAATTCACAAGATAAGATATCTGCTGTTTCGGTGTGAATGGATATTTCAACTTCAATACCATCCGTTAAGTATTCAGGATAATCAATTTGTGACTCTTCTAAGGATAGTTGTTCATATGTCGATGTATCCATAAAGTGATAACCGGAGCTATCTTTATATAAGAATTGATGAGCTCTTTTTTCAACTCTTGCAGTAATAATTTTATGTCCTGACGGGAATGTATTATCTATCACTTTCCCTGTTTTAACATTTTTAAGTTTTGTTCTTACAAAAGCTGGTCCTTTTCCAGGTTTAACATGTTGAAACTCGGTTACAAAATATAAGTTGCCATTATATTCGATGCAAAGACCATTTTTTATATCACTTGTTGATGCCATAATTAGTTATTATAAGACCATTTTAAATATAGAGAACCCCAAGTAAAACCACCTCCAAAAGCTGCTAAAATTAAGTTATCTCCTTTTTTAAATTTTTTTTCATAATCCCACAGACAAAGGGGAATTGTTGCTGCAGTTGTATTTCCATATTTTTCAATATTAAGTAATACCTTTTCTGGTCCAACTCCCATTCTTTTAGCAGTAGCATCTATAATTCTTTTATTTGCTTGGTGTGGTACGAGATAAGCAACATCATCAGAATTTAAATTGTTTTTATTCATAATCTCTTCAGAGATATCTGCCATATTAGTTACTGCAAACTTAAAAACTGAAGATCCTTCCTGATAGATATAGTGTTCTTTATTTTTAATAGTTTCTACAGAAGCAGGTCTTAAACTACCGCCTGCTTTTAGACATAACATATCTCCACCTGACCCATCACTTCTCAAAAGATAATCTTGAATACCTGTGTCATCTTTTGATGGTTCAAGTAAAACGGCTCCTCCACCATCACCGAATAACACACAATTTTTTCTGTCAGTGTAATCAATAATTGAAGACATTTTATCTGCACCAATTACAATAACTTTTTTATGTGTTCCTGCCTCAATAAACTGGGATCCTGTAGATAATGCATATATAAAACCTGAGCAAGCAGCTGAAATATCAAAACTGTACGAATTGGTAGCTCCAACTTTATCAGCAATTAAATTAGAAGTTGACGGAAACAACATATCTGGGGTCACCGTTGCACATATAATTAGGTCAATATCTTTAGGGTCAGTATTTGTTTTTTCTAAAAGTCCTTTAACACACTCAACTCCAAGAACTGATGTGCCCTGCATTTCTCCTTTTAAAATTCTTCGTTCTTTAATACCAGTTCTTGTCATAATCCATTCATCACTAGTATCAACTAATGTTTCTAGTTCAGAATTTGTTAGGATATAATCAGGTACATACCCATGAACTCCAGAAATACAAGCTCTTAATTTTTTAGAAGACATAAAGAAAAGATTTAAGCTACTGCTTCTTTTTCTAAAACTACTTTTCCCTTGTAATAAAGTTTACCCTCATACCAATAAGCTCTATGAGGTAAATGAGATTCGCCAGTTGTAGAGCAAACAACAAATTTCTTTGCAGTTGCTTTGTAATGGGTTCTTCTCTTATCTCGTCTAGTTTTTGAGGTTTTTCTTTTAGGATGCGCCATCTTTAATTATTTTAATTTATTTAATGGATCCAATCTTGGATCAGTATCTTTTGTTTTTTTTGTAGTGAACACAAAATTATCAATATTATCTTCATTTTTAACAGAAGGATGCAATCTTTTTACAGGTAATTCCAAAATAAAAAATTCATAAATAAATTTCCCCATATTTATTTTTGATTTATTTCTGTCAATTACAACCATTTCTTCAGATAGCTCTT
>CEUH01026788.1_pt1 | contig 12539 bp, 12 predicted proteins | sample 356461 | NCBI WGS metagenome assembly CEUH01 (sample SAMEA2623275, study PRJEB7988) | marine metagenome | isolation source: saline water (ENVO:00002010), including
GGGTAAAAAAATCATAGAAAACTTCATAATAGATATTTGTAAATCTAGAAGAGACTGGAAGTTAGATGACTTAATTGATCACAGAATAAAAGAGATTAAAGCGCAAGTTGGAGATAAAAAAGTTCTTTTAGGTTTATCTGGGGGAGTCGATTCGTCTGTAACTGCTATGTTGCTTGATAAGGCGATTGGTAAAAACTTAATTTGTATGTTCGTTGATAATGGCCTATTAAGAAAAAATGAAGTTGATGAAGTAATAGATCTTTTTAAAAATAAAATTGATCTTAACCTTGAGGTTGTGGATGCAAAGAAAACATTTTATAGGCATCTTAGAGGCGTAACTGACCCCGAGCAAAAAAGAAAAGTTATTGGCAGAACTTTCATTGATGTCTTTGATAATGAATCAGTTAGTCTGCATGCCTCTGATGAGATTAATTTTTTAGCACAGGGGACAATTTATCCTGACGTGATTGAATCATCTGAATCTGAATCAAAAGAAGCAAGAATTATTAAGTCCCATCATAATGTTGGTGGCTTGCCAGAAGAAATGAAAATGAGCCTAGTAGAACCGCTTAGGGATCTATTTAAAGATGAGGTCAGAAAAATGGGTGCTTTATTAGGCCTACCTAATGAAATACTCAAAAGACATCCTTTCCCAGGTCCTGGACTTGGGGTAAGAATACTGGGAGAGATCAATCAAGAAAATATTTTCATACTTCAAGAGGCAGACTCAATTTTTATTGATGAATTAAAAAAAGAAGGTCTCTATGATGAGGTTAGCCAAGCATTTTGTGTATACCTGCCAGTAAAATCTGTAGGAGTAGTTGGAGATGAACGTCGTTATGCAGATGTTATAGCTCTCAGGTCTGTTAAGACTGTTGACTTTATGACTGCAGAATGGTCAAAGCTACCTCTCGAGTTCTTAGGTAGAGTATCAAACAGGATTGTAAATGAGTTAGAGGGAGTTAGCAGGGTAGTTTATGACATATCTGGCAAACCGCCTGCCACTATTGAGTGGGAATAAAATGGAAAAATCTAATTACAAAGAATGGACGGTTCATTTTAATGGAAAAATAATCAAAGTATCTAACTGGTGGAATTGGGAAGGGAAGGGTTCTGCAGATTTATATTTCGATAATGAACACTTAGATCAAAACACAGACATGTTGGTAAATCCTAACAAAGCAATGCTTTCTAAAAGTGAAGTTTCTGATGATATAAAGTCTATTGAAGTTTTTTTAGCAGGGTTTTTCTCAGTCAAATTATCAATAATGGTGAACGGAGTTGTAGTTTTTCAAGATAAATTAAGTTTACTTGATAGATTTGCAAAATCATTTTTTTCAAAAAGATGATACAAACTACCTATAAAGATCCATTCTTTCTTTTCTTTTGTAAACAAACTTGAAAACATTTGCTGCTACTGTATTTGATAAATATCTTCTAGCCAATTAGGGATGTTAGAATGAGTATTTAAATAAATACATAATTTGTAATGGAAAAAAATAAAAAGTTTTTTGAAGACGGTGAAGCAAATGAATGGTTTAGACGGAATTTAAAAAGCTTAGAATCAAAACCAAATGATGCAGTTATTGATATGCTGATTGATTGGTTAGAACCATTCAAGAACGAATTATCTAATATTTTAGAAATTGGTTGTGGAAGTGGGCATCGACTCAATCAAATGTCTGTAGGTTTGATGGCAAATGGATATGGAGTTGAGCCAAGCTCTGAGGCAGTGACTTATATCGAAAATCAGTTTCCATCTCTGGAAGCAAAGGTAGGATTTGGCGACAACTTACCATTTAAAGAAAAGTTTGATTTTGTTCATTTAGGTTTTTTTCTATACTTAGTTGATAGAGAGTTTTATCTTCGTTCTATTAGTGAGGCTGATAGATTAGTAAAGCCTGGTGGATTCCTTTCGATTGTAGATTTTGATACCCCCGTTCCTTATTCAAACGACTATAGTCACCAAAGTGGCGTCTTTTCACATAAAAAGAATAATAGTGATGTATTTGTGGCGAGCAATTTATATAGTGTTGTAAATAAGTTCCATTTTTCGCATAGTAATTTCTATTTTGATAAAAATATAAATGAGCGAGTTTCTCTAACACTTCTGTATAAAGAAACTGATATTTTTGGAAAAAAGTAATAACTAGAGCACATTTCAAAGTTAGTTCATAAATATTCTTAAGCTAGTCTAAGAATTTTCATCAGGGTATTAGGCACTTGAAAACTTTACAAGTCCGAAAATGTTAAATTGTTGTAAACACAACAATTTTTCTAGAACAGAACAGTTGTTATTAACGTATTATAAAAATCCGCTCCTTTATAATAGTTGTAAAAATGGTTTTAAAGTTATTCAATTATTGTTAACTAGAACCAGCAAAATACTAATCGAAAATGTTAATATAAATTTTTTAATTGAAAGATAAACTCTAGTGCTTAACAACAAAAAATTGTTTAAAAGTGGCGAATTAATTTAGATATTTAGAGGCAATAAAATATATTTAAAATAAAAAAAATTAATGAAGCCTCCAATAGAAAATGAAAAATATAGATAAAAAAACTGTTGAGGGTTTTGGAGAAGAGTGGGCTCAGTATAATCAGTCCTCAATTCCAGATGATGATCTAAAAAAAGCTTGGGATCAGTATTTCAGTATCTTTCCATTTGAGGAGCTAGATCATTCATCTGAAGGATTTGACATGGGATGCGGAAGTGGCAGATGGTCAAAGTTTGTAGCAAATAAAGTTAATACCCTTCATTGTATTGATCCGAGCAAAAAAGCGCTAAATGTAGCCAAACTAAATCTGTCAAACTTTTCAAATATACATTTCCACAATGCATCTGTTGGCGACAATGTACTGGATGAGGGTTCACAAGATTTTGGTTATTGTTTAGGAGTTCTTCATCATATTCCTGATACTCTTGGAGGAATTAAGGCTTGCTCAAAATTATTAAAGAAAGATGCTCCATTCCTTCTATACTTATATTATAACTTTGAAAATAGATCTTTTTTTTTCAAAATCCTGTGGAAAACTTCTGATTTAATTAGAGGAGTAATTTCTATATTTCCCCCAAAATTTAAAATTTTTATTACTTCTCTCATAGCATATTTTGTTTACTATCCCCTTGCAAGGCTTGCATTAGTTTCAGAAAAGTTAGGCATAAATGTCTCAGGTTTTCCCCTAACTGACTACAGAGCCAAGCCATTCTATTTTATGAAAACAGATGCATTAGACAGGTTTGGTACAAGGCTTGAAAAGAGATTTAGCAAGGAAGACATTAAAGAAATGCTCTATGAAGCTGGTATGAAGGATGTAAGATTTTCAGATAAGATGCCATTTTGGGTGTGCATTTCAAGAAAAAGTTAAAATCTAATTAGTTAAGCTTGGTTGAAAAATGTCTGAAACAAAAAATAAAATAGATGTTTTAGAGTCACTTAGAGGAATAGCAGCTCTGTCAGTAGCTTTATTACATTTCAATGTAGGCTCAATTTTAAATATGAGGTTTACATATAATGCAGCTTTAATGGTTGATTTTTTCTTTGTTCTTTCAGGATTCGTTATAGCTTTGAACTATCAGACTCGTATAAGAAGTTTCAATACCTTACTGACATTTCAACTTAGAAGGTTCTTTCGCCTTTACCCGTTACACTTTGTAACGTTGATGGTATTTGTTGTAATTGAACTCATGAAGCTTTTTGCTATGTACCAATTTGGCCTAGATCCTCATCAAGAACCTTTTTCAAAGAATAATCTAAATAGTTTTATTGCAAACTTATTTTTAGCACAGAATTTAGTCCTCACTGAACACACCTGGAATACACCCAGCTGGTCAATTTCTGCTGAATTCTTTACATATATATTATTTGGTCTTTTTATGATGTTATCAAAAGGTAGATTTATAAGAACAATCTTTATTTCATTGCTTTTAGTAATTCTCTCCTATATTTACCTAATAAACCAGTTTGAAATACTGCCTCACTATGGAATAGTTAGTTGTTTTTATTCTTTTTTTATCGGGGTAATAACTTATAACTTTTCAAATTTTTATAATTTTAAATTTCCAAGAATAATTAGCTATCTATTATTTTTTATCTCAGTGACGTTAGTTTTTTATTCTGATGTACTATCTTTGCATTTATATTGGCTAATTCCATTAGCATTTGCCACTTTAATAATTAGCCTTGTGAAATCAGAAACTAATAACTTCCTTGTCTATTTGTTGGACCGGAAGTTTCTTATCTATCTTGGGACTATAAGTTACGGCATTTACATGATTCACATGGCTTTGTGGTGGACAATTACACAAATTTTTTCAGTAGTATTTAATTTTAAAACCCATGTTGATATTGATGGTGTGTATTACAACATTTATATTGAAAATATTTACCTATCAAACCTAGTTATATCAGTTGGATTAATTATCTTGTTTCTACTATCGCATTTATCTTATAAATTTATAGAAATGCCCATGAATAATTTTAGATATAAATTTGCTAAGTTTCAGGAAAGATAATCAGACTTTTCAAAATTAAAATCGAAGAATTATATGATAAAACAAAGTATTAGTTATAGGCCTGAGATTGACGGATTAAGAGCCATTGCTGTCCTTTTTGTTGTTTTTTTCCATGCTGATTTCTCAGGTTTTGGAGGAGGTTTTTTGGGCGTTGATATTTTCTTTGTTATCAGTGGATATCTAATAACCTACTTAATTCTAAATGGTATTGATACAAGCTCATTCAAATTAAGCAATTTCTATGAAAGGAGAGCTAGAAGGATTTTACCGGTTTTATTTTTAGTAACACTGATATGTATACCATTTGGTATTTTCTTTATGCAACCAAATGATTTAGAGAACTTGGGCCAAAATATTGTTGCTACTATTTTGATGTCAAATAATTTATTACAGGCCATTACATCAGGCTATTGGGATTTTGGTTCAGAAATAAAACCTCTGTTCCACACATGGAGCCTAGGAGTTGAAGAACAATTCTATGTGATCTTTCCAATATTCTTAATTCTCATAGTTAGGTATTTTAAGAATTACCTTGGACTATTTCTTGCATGCTTATTTTTAGTATCTTTTTTAATTTCAGTAATTTTCTCGCAAACGAATCCAGATTTTAATTTCTACTCACCATTTTCAAGAGGTTGGGAGTTATTAGCTGGTTCTTTGGCCGCCTACATTCATTTATATAAAAAAGATTTCATTCAGTTAAATAATTATGCAAGAGAACTAATTTTAGTCGCATCATTCTTGATGCTCTTTGCATCTGTGTTTTTATTTTCAGAGCTAGAATCAAATCCAAATCATTTAACTTTGCCAACAATTTTTTCAACTTTTATTCTGATCTTATTCTTAGATAGCGCTACATTTGTTGGGAGAATACTAAGCCATAATTTTTTATTAAAGATAGGTTTAATGAGTTACAGCATTTATCTGTGGCATCAACCAATTTTTGCATTCATGAGAATATCCATGCCATCAGTAGAGGTTTATTATTACTTTATAGCTATTTTTTTTATTATTGTTATATCAGCATTTTCGCTAACTATTGAGAACTTTTTTAGGAGTTTTGCGAAATTAAAAACCGCGCTGTTTACAAAGATTATCTCTCTTGCCTCCTTCTTTTTATTAATCTCTGGACTGCTCTTTCACTTCTCATCTGGTTTTTATAACTCATACGATGAATTGAAGTCTGATTTTTCAGTTTCTCACAATGGCAATAAGAATAGAGGTTATGTTGAGTCTGCTAATAAATTTTTTAATAAACCTTTCTATAATGATAATTCTAAGAAAATAGTTTTTATTGGGGATAGCTATGCTAGAGATTCATTAAATATATTGAGAGAGAATGAAGCTTTTTCAAAATATAATTTTTCAATTTTAAAGGGAAACTGTAAAACCTCACACTCTCCTGATTTAGGGACCCTGCTGGATATAAGCAATTTAAGCTTTGTAATAATTTCTTACAGAGAGCTTGATTCAGTCCAGAGACAGTGCTTATTAAAGCACTTGCAATTTATGAAAGAAAAAAATATAAAATCCATTATTTTTGGGACGAAAGATTTTGGAATCAATATGAGCTATCCCCTTAAAAGAAAAAAATATGATTATTTATCAGCTGTTAATCAAGATATTTTAGAGTTTTATTCGTGGCAAAAAAATAATCTCAAGGAATATGATTACATAGACTTATTTAAGGTGTTCAATCTTAAAGAATTATATATTCCAGTTTTTACGGACGACAAGAAATTAATTACAACAGATGGAGCACATCTTACTCAGCATGGAGCTAAATTTGCAGCAAAAAAGATATCAGCTATTTCTATGCCTGATGCGGCGCGCGAACAATAAGAATAAATAAGATACCATTGTTAGCTCTAGGGCGGTCATAATTTCAATAACCAAGTTATTATCTAAATATAATTGTATTGTTGATCCTATTAATAAGAACAGTGCCATTGCAATTAAATTTAATCTTGCAGTAACCGGCTCCGCATCAAAAAATTTTAGGAATGTGCTAAGAACTCCAGTTACACACATTAAAAATAAAAAATATTTAAGATTATTAAGAATTTCATATGGACCAATAAACTCTTTTCCAAGTAATGAAATTATTATTGGCTGATAATAATTAATCAGCAGGAATAATAAGATCATAATTACTAACAGAATAAATAATGATGAAAGGAATAATCCTAATAGGCGATAATTTGATTCAACATTTGAATATAGGTAATGAGTTATTGCTGACCTAAAGATTCCAATCGGCATTGTAAATAATGTTAAAAATATACTCGCAAGTGCCATTTCAGGTAATTCTCCAGGAAAAAAAAATCCTGTAAAAATAATCGGCAATTTAAGTCTTATAATGTAATTAACCTCTGCAATGAAAATAGAAAGTGACATGCTATTTGCTATGAATCGCTTATCTGAAAGTAAAATTTTCTTAATGCTATTGATTGGGTTTTCAAAGTAAAAAAGTATTCCTAAAAGTGAGGCAATACTTATTAGAGAAATGAAGTAGAGAATTGATATGTTATCTATAAACAACAAAATTAAGAATACCATCATGATTCTCAATATTTGGACTAATAAAGATAATGAGACTATTTTAGAAAATTTATTTTCCATCAAATAATTATTTATCAGATAATTTCGAACGACTTCTGAAAACACATATGGAATGAATGCAACCACGATCAGCATCTCTGACATTTTCCCTAAAATTATTAATAATATTATTAGTGACGAAAATAAAAACGTTCCTATGCAAGCAGATGAGTAGTAAGAATTTTTAAAAATATCATTGTCAAAAAAAAATTTTTCTCTTTTAAGTTTTAATAAAAGACCTGTATAACCAAAGGTAATAATTACTGAAAATATTTGCATCACTGCAAGCCAAAATGAAAAAACACCAAAAGCGGTATTGTCAAGAATAAATAATGCAGTAATTATGTTTATAGCAAATGCAAAAAGTGCATTATTAGCAGTCACTACAGAAAATGAAATGATGCCAGTATTTATTTGATTCATTCTAATTAAGCTATTTCTTTTTTCTGATGTAGAAAACTCCCAATAATCTCCCAGGAGCTTTAATTAAATCGATAAGCATTCCTATGAACCCAACTCCAATCCAATTTAAAGGCAATAATTCTTTTTTACTTACCCCCCGATTTTTTGGGAGATAAAATGCTCTAAAGAAAAAATATATCAAAAACAGTATTATCCATAAGATCTTATTTAGGTGAGGTATGAAGTATGGACTTTGATTCCATTGACCTCCAGTAGCAAAAAAATTCCAGTTATAAGCAAATATCAGAAGAAAAATTAGCACAAAAAAATATGTTATTTCTTGTAATCGTGCAAACTTAAGTTTGGAATTAGCAAATGCATACAAATACCATTTTTTTGCAGCTGTAATTAGTGTTTTTGGTAGTCCTTCGTAGATTATTATTGATTGATTATTCACTCCAAATGAAAAATCATTTTCAATTTTATTTATCCATTCAATGTCTTCGCCGGCTCTGACATCCCCAATAAATTCATATTTTTGACTTAGAGAATTTCTTCTTATTGCAGAACCTGGAAGCCCTTCAAATATATTATTTCCATAAGATGAATATTTCAGAAGGTTTTGAAATCTTGAATTAGACCTGCATTTAATGAGAGCTTTTATAAATTTAAAATCAGATGTTTTTATAATTTTATTAATAGACTCTAACCAATTTTCAGGTGGAAACGTCCTAATATCTAAAAAAGCTACCCATTTTTTTGAAGCAGTCTTTATGCCTACATTTCTTGCCTCTCCAGGCATCATTCTAGAGGACAAAATATATTTGATTGGTAAATGTGTGAATCTATCAATAATTTCTTTAGAAAAATCAGAGTCTTTAGTCTTTGATTCAACAATAATTATTTCACTAGGAATATGTGTTTGATTTTCTAAGCATTTTAGCAATGCCTCAATATCATCTGATCCCTCAATTACAGGAATAACTATTGAGAATTCTTCTTTTGCTTCTTGGTGCATGAACAGATTTTATCTAAGATTTTTAGTAACATACATTTTCTGTGAAAAAATTAAACTTAGCATATTGGCATGCAGGCATTATCTTTGATTTGAACTTGATTGCAAAGTTTTTTACTTCAAAGTACTTTAAGGTTGGTAATGCTGGAGACCTGTTCGCATGTGACCTTGTGAAACATCTCTATGGAGATATAAAAATTGTAAATATACCTTCGAGACCAAGACTTTTCCTCGTTGGATCAATACTTTCATGGCCAATAAAAAACGACGATGTTGTATATGGAATTGGATTTAAAAAATCCTCAGAAAAAATAAATAAAATATTTAATTCAAATGCTATCTATTCTTTACGAGGTCCTCATTCCTCAAAAAGAGTCTTTTTTAACAGCGCTAATTTATCAATGGATCCAGGAACCCTTGTAAGAGAGGTTTATGGAGAAAGTATTTATGAGAATGAAAGTTTTCCTCAACAGAGTAAAACTTTACATATTCCCATCCATTCAAAGAGATATGACAAATACAATTTCCCTTTTAATTTTGATTTTTGTGATATCGATGATCACCCAATAAATGTAGTAAGAAGAATTTCAAAATATGAAAGGGTTGTAACCAGCTCTCTTCATGGATACATTTTTGCAAGATGTCTTGGTAAGAAGGTTTGTGCTTATTATGATGAAAATAATTTTTTTGATGATAATTATTTTAAATGGATTGATTTTTTTAGCTCCATTAATGAAGAGCATCATTTAATACACGTTCCAAATATTAGCGATAACAGCTTTATATCCCGCCCAGAAATTAATCAATCAATAAGCGATTTTAATTTTCCTTCAAAAGAATTTTTAATTAACAAAAAAATCATTTTTTAGATATATAATACGCATAAATTATTTCCATACATCAAATTTATAGGCTCAAGATGAACGATAATAAACAAGACATAGAAAATATTGACAACTTTTTTGACTCTTACGCTGCCGAATTTTCAAGTATTTATATGGAAGATTCATCATCAAGATCAAGTTTTAACAGGCTCATGGATAGAATGTATAGGGGGGATATTGAGGACAGATTTGAAAAAACACTTTCATATACTAGCTCAGATAAAATTAATTCTATCCTGGATATTGGATGTGGTCCCGGACATTATGTTTTGAAGTTTCTAGAGCAAGGAAAAGAAGTTACTGCTTTAGATATTGCTGACGGAATGTTAGAAATAACAAAGTCAAGAGTTAGACAGAATTATCCAGATATGGAATTTACTCCAATTAAGGGTGATTATTTAACTTATGATTTTGGTAGAAAATTTGATGCAGCCTGTGTGATGGGTTTTTTTGATTACGTTGCTGACCCAGTTTTTGCTCTTAAGAAATTATTATCTGAAGTAAATCAAGAGATTTATATTTCAATTCCGTGGAATAAAGGTTTTTTAGCTTTTCAAAGGAAAATTAGGTATCGCTTAAGAAATTGCCCACTTTACTTATACTCAAAAGACGAACTCATTGGTTACCTCAAGCAAGCAGGTTGTTACGATCAGACAGAGATTATTCAAACAGAGAGAGGTTACTACATTGTAATTAGGGTGCAAAGCTGAAACATCCTGTCTATATATCAATAGATTTTGAAGATTTTTCATATGACCTAAAACGCAGCTTAGGCTTGAAGGCTTCTATTAGAGAAGATGCATTATGGAAAAGTTATGAAGTTATAAATAATTTCTGTGATAAAAAACTATCTTCAAAAAAACTGACCTTTTTCTGTACGGGTGTTGTTGCTAGGCATGCTCCCGATCTAATAAAAACTATTTCTAATGATGGCCATGAAATTGGTTGTCATTATAATTTTCATGATCTTATGTACAAACAAGACCTTAAAACGATTGAAAAAAATATAATTGAGGGTAAAGATCACATTTATAATGCATGTGGCGAAGAGGCGATCGGATTCAGGGCACCAGTATTTTCAATTCCAGATTCAAGAATAGAAATATTCGATATTCTATCTAATTATTTTAAATATGACTCAAGTTATGTATTTAAATTTGATGCAAAGCCTCATGAGGGATTTGAACAAAAAGCCCCCTTTAATTTTTGTAACATGACAGAGTTCCCGATTATTCCAAAAAAATACCTAGGGCGTTTCAATATTAAATCAGGTGGAACCTTCTTAAGGCTCTTTACAAAAAGAGTCCTCAAGGACGTTCTTAAATATAATCTAGAGAACAATTTTGTGCCATTAATTTATATGCATCCTTATGACTATTTATCAAATGGTGAATTTTGGGTTTCTTTGTCAGACTTTTTTAAAACCAAAAGTCTATCTGCTTTATCTAGATATCCAAGACAGGTTCAATGGCATTATTTGAATAATAGGTCAGTGTTCAAAAAGCTTGATTACGTTCTGAATGAGTTTGAACATCAGGGACCTATGAGGCAACTAATTGAAGGAAAATAAAAAAATTGTTTTTGTAGCCGGTAGTGCGGATACTCTTTATCGTTTTAGACTTGAGTTAATTAAAGAGATACTTAATAGAGATTATGAAGTGCATGTTTTTATTTCTGAAGGAAGAAAAGAATATATAGAACACCTTCATAAGCTTAAGCTCAAAATACATTATTTCCCATTCAAGAGGAAGAGTTTGGGATTGCTAAATTCATTTCAGAGCGTACTTTATCTTGTAAGGTCTTTTTTAAAAATAAGACCTAATGTTGTTTTTTCATATACACATAAATCTGTTGTAGTTGGATCAATTTCAGCAGCATTAACCTTTAATAAATCAATTTCATTAATTACAGGAACAGGACATATATTTGAAGATGAGAATTTAAAAAAGAAGTTTGTTAAATTTCTTGGATTATTCTCTTTCAAGGTAGCTCTTCTTTTTAATAAAAAAGTTTTTTTTCAAAACAGTGATGATCTTGAATTATTTAAAAAGTTGAAACTTGTTTCTTTTAAAAAAGCTGTTTTGGTAAATGGATCTGGCGTTGATATGGATAAATTTAATGATAAATCTTTACCAGAAGATCCAATTTTCTTATGTATGTCTAGACTTATAAAATCAAAAGGGCTAATTGAATATGCACGAGCAGCAAAAATTACAAAAGAAAAATATCCTCAGTCTAGATTTCTTTTAGCAGGATTTCCTGATCAACATCATGATTCAATTAGTGAAAATGAAATTATGAATGATTGGCAGTCAAAATATGGAATTGAATATATTGGCTATGCAAAATATCCAGAAGAAACCCTAAAAAAATGTAGTATATATGTGCTTCTTTCCTATAACGAAGGAACTCCAAGAAGTGTTCTAGAAGCGATGTCAATGGGAAGACCAATTATTACCACTAATACATCAGGATGCAGACAAACTGTTGAAGATGGTCACAACGGTTTTCTTGCTGAGGTTAAAGATGTTCACTCAGCTGCGAATGCAATGATGAAATTAATGAATGATGAGCTAAGATCTAAAATGGGACTAAACTCGTTTAATAAATGTAAATTGAATTACAATGTTCATGAAGTAAATAAAGTCTACCTAAAACATCTAATTTGTTAGTTTTTTTATGGATGATTCGCAAAAGATTTATTTTATGAGTTTTGCGCTTCAAGAGGCTAAGATTGCATTTAAGAAAAATGAAGTTCCAATTGGATGCGTTGTTGTAAGTGAGGATAAAATTATTGGAAGAGGACATAATCAAGTTATTTCTAACAAATCAATCAATCACCATGCTGAAATAGTAGCTCTAAATGAAGCATCTAAAAATCTAAAAAATTATCGATTGGATGGCTGTATCTTATTTACAACCATAGAACCTTGTCATATGTGTGCATCAGCAATAGCGCAATCTCGAATAAGTAAAATATTTTTTGGTGCTAAGGAGCCAAAGACAGGATCTATAGTTTCTATTGATAGATTTTTCGATAAGAAGTTTTTAAATCATAGAGTAAGTTTTAGTGGAGGTATTTTAGCGAGGGAGTGCTCAGATTTAATGAAGAAATTTTTTA
>CEUH01047673.1_pt1 | contig 12532 bp, 10 predicted proteins | sample 356461 | NCBI WGS metagenome assembly CEUH01 (sample SAMEA2623275, study PRJEB7988) | marine metagenome | isolation source: saline water (ENVO:00002010), including
CTAGGCATACAACCCAATGGCAGCATCATTTTGACCAAAAATAAGAATAATGAAGTTAGGATTACGGATCAGGGTGAAATAAAATTAAAGGGCAAAGAAAATGAGCTCTCTTCTTTAATTTTGACATCATCAGAAAATGAAAACTCATTACCCAAAAAATCATTTAGCCATATAGATCTTAAGGATCTTGTAATGAGTAATGTAACTTTTTCAAACAATCAAAAATTCGAAACTAATAAAAGGGTTCTCAATGTTAATGACCGCTACACGGCCATCATCGAAGATCTTAGCTCACCAAATTCTAAAATTGTTTTCTCTGGAAAAACCACTAAACCAAAGATCTTCTTTGCAAGACCTCACGGAAACGAGCTAAAAATCAATGAGGATAAGCCATTAGAAATTTCATTATCTGGAAAAATTAATGATCTCAATGGTGTTACCGTCATACCGATGACTGAAAAAATATCAGTTAATAAGGTTACACTTAATTCAACTCCCGTTATCGCAAATAGCCCTTTGAATAATGTTACATTGATAGATACAGATCAAGGATCTGATAGATTATTTATTGGCAAAAGATCTGAAAACATAAGACTAAATGGTAAAGGTTGGTCGGTTAATTCATCACTAGCTTTGATTAGAGAGCTTGGGACCAATAAAAGACAGTTAAGTGTTTTCGGTAACAATAAAGATTTGATCCATAGTATTTCCTCAGATCACCTAACTCTTGAAGTTGAAGGCAGTAACGTTGCAGCGACCGCCGACTACAGGATTCCTAAAAAGAGTAAAACAAGAGATCCAATAGTATTTAATTCATCTGGAAATTATTATGCGCCTGAGGGAGGAACTTTAAGGATTATGTTTGGTAAAAATTCTCAAACAAGTCATTCATTAGGGAAAAGTTTATTGGCGTTTTGGAAATTTGATGAGGGCAAGGGTAATGAATTTGGGGACATTAAGAATCCTGAAAAAAAAGCTATCCTCAAAAATAATAATAAAGTGGAATGGGTAGAGGGAATCGGATTCGAAAAAGGATCCGCAGTGAGGCTAAATCCATCCACTCAAATAGACACTGCTTTTGAAAAAGAAATACCTAGAAATAGTAGCATTTCAGTATGGGTTAAAACAACCAAATCAGGAACCCTTTTAAACCTTATTCACGATAAAACAAGCACCAATAGTCATACAAAAATTCTTGAGGTAACAAAGAATGGAATGATAAAAGTTTCTCAAAATGGTAATAATCCATTTGAAATAATCGGAGAATTAAAAATCAATGATGGAAAATGGCATCACATTACTTGGGTTACCAAAGAATTCTTAGATGAAAACATAATTGATCAGTCTCTTCTTAAGCACTCTCTCTATATTGACTCTAAACTTCAAAAAGAAACCTCTATTGAAGAGAACATTAAAGATAAAGAAGAGAAATATAAAATAAAAATTGGACGCGGTGAGATCTCCTCATCCAAGCAACCAGATATTTCTGGAATTGATGGAGCGATCGATAATTTAAGAATATATAACTTTGCTCTTTCTGAAGGAGAAATTCATGGAATTACAATGGTTGGACTCAAGCGGTCTCCAATAGCAATAACATCTTCACCTCAGAAAATGCTCCGTGTAGGAGAAAAATTTGAGTACAGTCTTAAATACACTGGGGGTGGTCCTTTTGTAAGATTCACTTTCAATAACGTTCCCAAATGGGCCAGAGTCGAAGGTCGAATAATTGGAACTCCAACCCAAAGGGACATAGGCCTAAGCAAACCTATTACTATAGTAGGAATGAGTCCATGGGGACCTGGGCAACAAAGCTTCTCAATCAGCGTGCAACCTCCACTAGTAAAAAGAGAGTGGAAAATACAAGCCAATGGAAAGCAGCTGCTTACAAAATACATCGGAATGGGTGTCGAAGCATCGCTGCCTAGAGGGTCAGGACAATGGAGCTTTACGAAAGAAAAACCAAGCTTAAGGAGACCACTAATTATGAAGCTAGAAAACACTTCATCTGGTATCAATCTCCAGATTCGTGGAACTCCAAGCGTTACTAACTATTTATTTGAAAGCAGTAAAGACTCTGGAAAAACATGGCAGACAGTTCTTAAAGGAAGAGGACTACGTCACAAAACAAATGCTCTTAAAAATGGCAACTACTTGTTGCGAGTTTCAGCACTTCCGGCCGCCTCATCCCCGATCATTTCTAGCGCAATTGAATTTAACTTGAACAATGACCCTCCAAGTCAACCTCGAAGACCTGAGGTTTTTTCTGCGAAAAATTCCGTTCGATTGAAATGGAATCATCACATCGGGGCCTCCGAATACAATGTATTCAGACGAAAGCTAGGATCTGAAAACTGGGAAAAAATATACCACGGAAAATCTCTTGGATTCGTTGATAAAAGTGCTCAAGGATCATTGGAGAAATTTGATTCACCAGGACTAAAAGCTGGGGCTAATGAACAAATAAATGGATTAACTATTTATGAGTACTGCATCTCTTGTATTGATAAAAATGGTGAAAGCATCAAATCTAAAATTCGAAATTCCGATCCAAGAAACTGGTAATCATTAATATAACAATTAAAATACAAACATTATAATTCAGATGCCCATTAAGTTTTTACATACAAGAATCAGAGTCAGTAACATGGATAGCTCAATTTCCTTCTACGAAAAATTGGGATTCAAACTCACTAGAAAAAATGACAACTCACCGTCTGGTAACAGGCTTGCATTTCTTGAACTTGAAGGGAGTGAACATTTTTTGGAACTCTGTTATTCTCCTGATTTTGTCGTCGATTTTCCAGAAGATTTAATGCATACATGTGTTGGAGTTGAGGATATAATTCAATACTGTGATTCACTCGAGGATCAGGGTATTGAAATCTGGCCAGATGAGTGGAGAGAAAAATTCAAAGAAGACCAATCTAAAATGGCTTTCGTAACTGATCCGGATGGTTATGAAGTAGAAATTCTAGAGAGGCAATAAAGGGAAATAGTCGGTTTTTTCCCGGCTTCTAAAATGATTTTCCTACTTCCTTTAGCTAGCGCTGTAATTTATCCATTTGCTAGCGTATTTTTGAAGAGAGCAATTGGCGAGGGTTGCGGACTTTTAAGGACTGCATTCGTCTCTAATATGGTTCTATTTCTGGTTTTCATATGTGCACTGCCTTTTAATGAAAAACCTCCAGAATGGAACTATGTCGGCTGGCCACTCGTTGCGGGTTTATGTTTTTTTGGTGGGCAAGTTTTTACTTTTGTTGCAATTCGATCTGGTGATGTATCAATTCAATCACCTCTAATGGGCGTAAAAGTAATCTTCGTTGCTCTTTTCTCATTTATTTTAAAACCTGAAGAAGTACCAGGTTTAATTTGGGTTGGTTCAATTTTGGCAGCAGCAGCAATCTTTCTTCTTGGAGGAGCCAGTTTTAAGAGTTTTAGGGATAATTCAAAAACTGTTTTTTGGTCTTTACTGGCTTGTGCATGTTTTGGTGGAAGTGACACCCTAGCAGGATATAAAAGTGCTGAATTTGGACCCATCCCATTCATTGTAACAATGGTATTAGTTCTGGCAGTCCTTTCCTCATTCATGGTGCCATTTTTTTCTTCACCGCTAAAATCCTGTCCGAGGAAAGCAATCGGTTTTGCAGCCTTAGGTGGCTTAGCCATTGGCATTCAAGGGTTAATACTTAATCTCTCACTAGCATTCCTAGGGCAAGCAACGGCAATGAATATAATTTATTCAACTAGAGCACTTTGGGGAGTTTTGATAGTATGGATATTGGGAGCATTACTTGGAAATAATGAGGCAGCTTTACATGGTCACAAGATTATGTTCAAACGATTTGCTGGAGCATTATTATTAAGCATTTCCGTAATCATGGTATTTCTTTAATTATTGGCAACCTCAATTTTTAGGCATATAAGCAATGTAGAAAAACCATTATATATTTCTTATGAAGTCCCACCAAGTGATTAAAGAATCTTGTAAAAAGCGTGGAATCAAATCTATTGCATCAGAAATTGGTGTATCAAGCTCCTTAATGTACAAATGGAGTCAGCCTTATGATGGCTCTGGCAGTGGAAGCAAAAATCCTCTTGATAGGATAGTGGAACTTATTAATGCAATTCAAGATCCCATTGTTATCGAATGGATATGTGAACAATCAGGTGGTTACTTCGTTCGAAACCCTGAGAGCAGACAAGAAGAAAACTATGAAGTCATGCCTGCAACAAATGAGATTGTAGCACAATTCTCCGCTCTCTTGGGAGAAATCAGTCAAGCTGCTCAAGACAATACAATAGAAAAAAAAGAATCTGAAAAAATAAGACAAGTCTGGAACGCCCTAAAATCTTTCACAGAGGGATTTGTACTGTGCTGCGAAGAGGGAGATTTTAAACGTATAATTGAAGGCGAAGAAAAAAACCAAACAGGTTAATAATTGATTGAGATAGAGGGGTATATTTTGTTATATTTCATTATATCTTTAAACAATGCCAAGTAAAAATTTCAAAGACAAAGTCACTGTAATTACAGGTGGCGGATCTGGAATTGGAGAGGCAATCAGTAAACATTTTTCAGGTGAGGGGGCAAAAATTATTATTCTCGACAGTAATCAATCTGAGGGTCAACGTGTCGCACAACAGATTAATGCAGACTTCATCCATTGTGATATATCCGAAACTAAATCAGTTGATAATGCATTCACAAGTATCAAAAGCACCCACGGCAGCATTAATATCCTAATCAATAATGCTGGGATTGCGCATATCGGAAAGATTACCGAAACCGATCCTGAAGATTTTGATAGAATAATGAAGGTTAATGTTCGTGGTGCCTTTCTGTGTATTAAGGCTTCTATAAATTCCATGATTAAAAATCAAAATGGATGCATTTTAAACATGGCCTCCGTCGCCTCTAATTTAGGGATTCCTGACCGTTTTGCCTATTCCACTAGCAAAGGGGCCATTTATACGATGACCTTGTCTGTGGCTAGAGACTTTGTTGATCAAGGTATACGCTGTAATTGTATATGCCCTGCTCGAGTCCATACTCCTTTCGTCGATAATTACTTAAAAAACAATTATCCAGGAAAAGAAAAAGAAATATTTCAACAGCTTGAAGCCACGCAACCCATCGGAAGAATGGCAAAACCAGAGGAAATTGCATCACTAGCTGCATATATATGCTCTGATGAAGCTGCATTTGTCACGGGATCTGCTTTCGATATTGACGGAGGCTTTACACATTTAAAATAATATAAAACACATGAAATTAATTCGATTCGGTAAACAAGGTGAAGAGAAACCTGGAATTCTATTGAGCAATGATGAAAAGATTGATGTCTCATCTTTTGTTAGTGATTACGATGAAAAGTTTTTTGAATCTGGAGGATTAGCTAGCCTTAAAGATTGGTTGAATGAGAATGAATCGAGTGCCCCTAGATTAGATGATAGCATTCGTTTAGGATCTCCTATAGCCAGACCCAGTAAAATAATTTGTATTGGTCTAAACTTCAAGGACCATGCTGCAGAGTCAGGATTTGACGCACCTGATGAACCTCTCATTTTTGGTAAAGCTACTTCCGCTATTTGTGGCCCTTATGACAACATTATAATTCCAAGAGGAAGTGAACAAACAGACTGGGAAGTGGAACTCGGTTTAGTGATTGGTAAAAAAACTAGTTATGTGGATCAAGATCAGGCTTTAGATCATGTTGGGGGATATGTTCTTCACAATGATGTGAGCGAGCGAGCATTTCAAAAAGATAGAGGCGGTCAATGGATTAAAGGTAAGAGTGCTGACACTTTTGCCCCTATGGGTCCTTTCATGGCCACTCCAGATGAAATTGATAACATCGGTGACATGAGGATGTGGCTCAATGTTAATGGTGAAAATATGCAAGATGGCAACACTTCCAATCTGATATTTAGTGTTGATCATGTGGTTAGTTATCTGAGTCAATTTATGACTTTATTAGCTGGAGATGTTATTTCTACTGGAACGCCTGCAGGTGTTGGCATGGGGATGAACCCAGAAAAATACTTAAAGCCTGGTGATGTTGTTGAGCTTGGCATTGATGGCCTCGGATCTTCAAAACAAAATGTTGTGGCTTACGAAGAATAAAAATGGATCTCGCATTAGAGGGCAAAAAAGTTGTCGTTACAGGAGGAGCGAAAGGTATCGGCGCATCAATTGTTAGGTCTTTCGCCAAAGAGGGTGCCGTGCCAATCTTACTCGGAAGAAATCCAGACGAGGCGGAGGAAATAATCAATGAAATAGGAATTGGCCATTCATTTCATCTGGAGCTTACCAACCTTATTGAAATCGAAAGTACAGCAAAAAAAATATCTGAAGAAATTGGAGAGATTGACATTCTAGTTAACAACGCTGGTGTGAATGATGGAATAGGTTTACAAGATGAGCCTATAAAGTTTATTGAGTCATTAAGCCGAAATCTTGTTCACCCTTTTGCACTCGCACATCACTTTATAAATGACTTAAAGAAAACAAGAGGCGTTATTATAAATATTGGTTCAAAAGTTGCAGAAACAGGCCAAGGTGGCACTTCCGGTTACGCCGCGTCAAAAGGTGGACTTAATGCCTTAACAAGAGAATGGGCGATCGATCTTGCTCCTGATGGGGTTAGAGTGAACTGTGTAATACCAGCAGAGGTCATGACACCATTGTATGAAAAGTGGTTATCCAAAAGGAATGATCCTGAAAAGGCCAGAAAAGAGATCGAAGCACTGATACCTCTGGAGAATAGATTTACTACATCAGAGGAAATCGCTAACATGGTGGTCTTTTTAGCCTCTTCAAAATCTGCACATACGACTGGACAGATTATCTATCCAGACGGTGGATATACTCACCTTGATAGGGCCCTCAAAAATTTAGGACGTCTAACTTAATGATAAAACATACAGATATTGCCATAATTGGAGGAGGTGTTATTGGATTAGCGACTGCGTATCATTTAAAAAAAACACATCCAAAAAAATCGATAATCGTTATCGAAAAAGAAGACTCCTTATCATCTCATCAAACTGGGAATAACTCAGGAGTCATCCATTCAGGTATTTATTATAAACCAGGATCTTTAAAAGCCATTAATTGTAGAAAAGGAAAGCAAGCACTGGAGAGATTCTGTGATCAAGAAGGAGTAGATTATGAGCAGTGTGGTAAAGTTATTGTTGCGACCTCTGAGAATGAACTTCCTGCAATGCAAAAAATTTATGAAAGAGGAAAAGCTAATAATGTCAGTTGTAAAAAAATTGATAAAATAGAGTTAAAGGAGATTGAACCCCATGCTGCAGGCATTGCTGCGATTCATGTGCCAGAGGCAGGAATTATAAATTATAAAAAGTTTTGTTCTGTTCTCGCTCAAAAAATTGAAGCTAGTGACGGGCAAATTTTAACAGGTCAAAAGGTCAACTTTATTACACCATCAAGAGAAAAAGTAAACATTGAAACGGTAGAAGGAATTGAAATCGAGGCGAGTAAACTTATCAATTGTTCAGGGCTTTACTCAGATATCATTGCAGAAAAAGGAGGGTCAAAATCTGAGATGAAAATAATTCCGTTCAGAGGCGAGTATTATGAACTAAATGATAACGCCCAAGGCCTAGTTAATAATCTTATTTATCCAGTACCAGATCCTAATTTTCCTTTTCTCGGAGTTCATTTCACTCGAATGATAGACGGCGGCATTGAGTGCGGACCCAATGCTGTTCTTGCCTTCGCTCGAGAAGGCTATAAAAAACTAAAAGTTAACCCTAACGAGTTAATAGAATCCTTAACTTATCCGGGCTTTATTAAATTAGCATCAAAGTATTGGAAAACCGGCCTCGGGGAAATATGGAGATCATTTAGTAAAAAAGCTTTCGTAAAAGCCCTGTCTAAACTCGTTCCTGAAATTAAAACTGAACACCTCAAAAAGGCACCTGCTGGCGTCAGAGCTCAAGCCGTTAGCCTGGACGGTTCAATGGTTGATGATTTTTATTTTTCTAGAAATGGAAATATTCTCAATGTTTGTAACGCTCCTTCACCAGCGGCAACGGCTTCTTTAAACATTGCCAAAGTCATTACTGAGAAAATAGATAATGGTTAATTTTATTCATTAGAAAATTATGTCAGAGGTAAAAACAGTTAAATACCCTGCTGAAAGGTTGAGGGACTTTTCTCAGAAAACTTTTGAATTCTTTGATGTTCCTAAAGAAGATGCAAAGTTAGCCTCTGAGGTATTATCAATGAGTGATATCCGAGGTATTGATTCGCATGGAGTTGCTAGACTTCATACCTATTTTGACATGTTAGAAAACAAAAGGATAAACCCTAAACCTAACATAAAAATAATAAGAGAATCTTTATCAACTGCCACAATAGACGGTGACAATGGATTAGGGCTTGTGGTGGGGCCTAAGGCAAATGAGATCGCAATGAACAAGGCCTCGGAAGTAGGTACGGGTTGGGTAAGCGTTTCAAATACTAATCATTATGGAATCGCAGGATACTACGTTATTAGAGCCTTAGAAAAAGACTTAATAGGATGGTCTATGACCAATACAACAAAGTTAGTCGCCCCATTATGGGGAGCTGAGAGAATGCTCGGAACAAATCCAATTGCAATAGCATTTCCCGCAAAGGAGGAACCCCCCATAATTATCGATCTTGCGACTTGTGCTGCTGCTTACGGGAAAATTGAAATAGCCAACAGAAAGTCAGATAAGATTCCAGAGGGCTGGGCAATTGATAGCGAGGGAAATCAAAACATTAATCCAGAGAAAATGATTAATGGTGGCGCACTATTACCCCTAGGGTCGGACAGAGAGAGAGGTGGTCACAAAGGATACGGACTTGCGATAATGGTTGATTTTCTTTGTGCCGTTCTAAGTGGCGCTAACTGGGGACCGTTTACGCCTCCCTTTGCATTACGCCAGGAAATTCCTGAGAAAAGTGTCGGCAAAGGGATTGGTCATTTCTTCGGAGCCATGCGAGTAGACGCTTTTATTGACCTAGATGAATTTAAAATGCAAACCGATGATTACATCAGAACAATGCGTTCAACAAAACCGGCACAAGGAACTAATGGGCCAATCATTCCAGGTGATCCAGAGAGGGAAGCTGAAGAAATTCGGTCAAAAGAAGGCATCCCTCTAGTTGAGCCAGTGATTGAGGAATTAAATGACATCTCCAGAAAAACAGGAATCCCTTTTGATTAATTTTATTGGAACATCGTTAAATTTTCTTCATAAAAGATTTACCAGAGCAACCGCCATTCAATACTGTATCATTTTTAACCTTTAGATAAAATTTTCAAATGTCTGATATTCCTAATATTCTAGCTGATAGATATGCAACTCAAAGTATGAAGTCCATTTGGTCTCAAGAAGGCAAAGTCATTCTTGAACGCGAGTTATGGATAGCCGTCATGAAGGCTCAGTCCGAACTAGGTCTAAACATTTCAAGTAATGACATTGAGAATTACGAGAAGGTTAAAAATGATGTGGATATGAATTCTATAATGTCTCGTGAAAAAATTACTAGGCATGACGTAAAGGCTCGCATTGAAGAATTTTGTGATCTCGCAGGCCAAGAACATATCCACAAAGGCATGACAAGTCGTGACCTCACAGAAAATGTCGAACAAATTCAAATATTCAAATCTCTAGAAGTCATTAGGACTAAAGTTTCCGCAGCTCTAATTGAGTTAGCCAGGAAAGCTGAAGAATGGAAAGACGTCTATATAACCGCTCGAACGCATAACGTGGCAGCACAAACCACAACAATGGGAAAAAGAATCGCCATGTTTGGAGAGGAGCTGTTAGGAGCATTTAATGCATTAGAGGGAACCATTAACAATTATCCAGCGCGAGGTATTAAGGGCGCAGTAGGCACCCAATTGGATCAACTGGCTTTGTTCGGTGACGATCCATCAAAGGTCTCAGAACTTGAAAACAAAATATCAAAACATCTCGGTATGCCGAAAACGGCTCAGAATGTCGGTCAGGTATATCCCCGGTCACTTGATCTTAGAGTCGTATCCATACTAACCGAAATATGTTCAGCACCTTCTAGTTTTTGTAAAACACTAAGACTTATGGCAGGCCATGAACTTGCTGGCGAAGGGTTTGCTAAAGGCCAAGTCGGCTCATCAGCCATGCCACATAAAATGAATGCACGCTCGTGTGAAAGAGTTAATGGCTTTCACGTCATCATGAGAGGATACCTAACTATGGCTAGCTCAATTTCAGGAGATCAATGGAATGAAGGCGATGTCTCATGTTCGGTAGTTAGAAGAGTAATGCTACCTGATTCATTTTTTGCAGCAGATGGCTTGCTAGAAACTTTTTTAACAATCCTCAATCAAATGGATATCTATCCAGAGGTTATACATAAGGAAAATAAAAGGTATTTACCTTTTTTAACAACTACCACCTTCTTAATGGAGTGCGTACAAAGTGGGACTGGTAGAGAAGAAGCACACGAAGTCATAAAAGAGCATGCGGTTGCAGCACTAAAAGCACTGCGGTCTGGCGAAGCTATTGAAAATGATCTGATCGAAAGATTATCTAATGACAATCGATCTGGTATAACAAAAGAAAGATTAGACGAACTTATTACAATTGCAGCAACCAGAGCAGGGTCTGCAAGTTCTCAAATTGATGATTTTTTGGAAAAAGTAAATATAGTTAAAAACAGCTATCCTGAAGGAGCAAATTATTCTCCTGGTTCAATTTTATAAAGAGAATTAATTAGAGCTTTCTTCTCTAAAGTCAAAACACATTAAACGAGGCTTGGTATCATTAACGAACCCTCTAGTATGTTGAGAAATATAGAGTAAACCTTTGTGAATCACTGGAAGAGCCCAAGACTGTTCGGCTACGAAGAGTTGAGATTGAGAGGATATTTTCACACCCTTTGGGGAAAGCATAAATTCTGCGAAAACTCCATCCTCACCAAGTCCAAAAACTCTATTCTCACATCTAAGTAAACTGCCTCTAAAGAAGCTTAGAGTTAAATCTCTACCATTTAACTCAAACTGATAGCGCATGTCGTCCTGCCAAAGTATAGAACCGTCGCTCACTTTTGCGCATTTAAATTGCACGTCAGGCTTATTCCTGCCAGAAAATCCATAAATGTGATCATTCATAACTAATGGTGTCATCCAATGCATTCCAAATTTTCTTTCTTCCCATTGAACTGAAATTTTATAATTTTCATCAAATTTCAGTAGAGCCCCTCCCTTACCGTAACATTCAGATATAAAAACTTTGTCCTCACCAATCACCACTGGAACAGAAGCGTTGACTGACTCGTAGCTGTCGGCACGCCAAGAAAATCTGTCGTACAATTTTCCTGAACTTGGATCCAAGGCAAGCAATCCACCATGCGCAGGCCTACTCTCACCTCCGGCAAAAACTAAAAGAACTTCCTTGCCTCTTATCTTTTTTACGATTGGAGACGAATAACTAGCCCCCCACGAATCTTTATAAACCCAAACTTCTTTTCCCGTCTTACGGTCAAATGCAGCAACACAAACCCCTTTACTCTTGTCTTTACCAACTCCTCCGACGTTAACTAAAACAAGATCTTTCCATATAAATGGGGCAGGACCATAACCAAAAAAGCCCAGTTCATGCCCATATTTTTTCTGCAAATCAATATGCCACAATTCTTTAGCTGTATTAATTTCAATAGCTCGCAACTGAGCTGTAACGCCAGCAAGTATTAAGATGTCATCATCAAGAACAGGTGATGCTCTGGGTCCGCTAGAATAACCAAAACGGTCTCTATATTTGACAGCATATTTATAATCCCAAATCAACTTACCACTTTCAGGGTCTCTGCATTCGAGTCTTTCATTCCCATCGGCCAAGTCAAAACTAAATAATTTTCCTTTAGCTAGGGTTGGAGATGCATACGTCTCTCCCCTTTTTAATTCCCATATTAACTTGGGCCCTTCCTTCCCCCAGCTCTTTAACAAATTAGTTTCTTTAGATGTACCATCATTGTGAAGACCAAGAAAGCGAGGCCAATTTTCTGTTATCGCATCCTTGGACAAAGGTTTTGGCTTCGCATGAATCTGCAATCTTTCACCGCAAAGACCATTACCAACAGAAATAAAAAATATAAAAAATCTAAAATACAAGTTCATCAAGTTTATTTTCAAACTTACATACAATCAATCAAGTAGGTAAGCTTGCAAGTCTACACTAGAGGGTCCATTCTTGCCTAAGTGAAAGCAATTATTTGTAATAAACCAGGCGAGTTTGAAAAAATTGAACTAGAAGATCCGATTCCGTTGGATGGTGAAATAATAGTAAGAATAAAAAAAATTGGTATCTGCGGCACTGATTATCATGCTTACAAGGGAAGACAGCCATTTTTTACTTACCCTAGAATTCTTGGACACGAATTAGCCGCTGAAGTTATTCACGGTAACGAAAAATTTAAAGCAGGTGAGGCAGTTGTGCCGATACCTTATCTTCACTGCGGAAACTGCAAAACTTGTCGTTCTGGAAAAAC
>CEUH01001367.1_pt1 | contig 12493 bp, 8 predicted proteins | sample 356461 | NCBI WGS metagenome assembly CEUH01 (sample SAMEA2623275, study PRJEB7988) | marine metagenome | isolation source: saline water (ENVO:00002010), including
GTTGGCAGTAAAATTCTTTTCTATTAATTTTATATTTTTATCGTTTGATCCAGCAAATGATAAAGGGTCAACTAAACTAATGTCAAATTTTTTTTTCATATTTATAATTTCAATTAAAAAAGCCCTTTATAGAAAATGATCTAAAAAAGGGCTATTTTTTATTTCTATAAAGCAATGAAATTTACATAATTTTGTAGTTATTTCAAATTGGAACTAGTCAGGTTTTATGTCTAAACCAAGTTCATCAAGTTGTATTTTATCTACGTTTGAAGGTGAATTATCCATTAAAGAGGTTGCAGAGGTTGTTTTTGGGAATGCAATAACATCTCTAATTTGACTTGAACCTGCTAATAGCATTACAATTCTATCAAAACCAAATGCCATACCACCATGAGGTGGCGCACCATATTTAAATGCATCAAGTAAAAATCCAAATTTTTCTTTTGCTTCATCCTTTGATATACCTAAAATATCGAATATGGTCTGCTGTATCTTTCTATCATGTATTCTAATTGATCCTCCACCTAATTCGTACCCATTCATTACAATATCATAGCCTAAGGATCTAATTTTTTCAGGTTCTGAACTTAATAAATCAATATCATTTGGATGAGGTGAAGTAAATGGATGATGTAATGAAAAATACTTGTCATTCTCTTTTTCAAACAAAGGGAAATCAACCACCCAAAGTGGTTTCCATAAGTTTTCATCTATGAGGTTTTCTCTTTCAGCAAGCTTTAATCTTAATGCGCCCATGGATTGTAGTGTTTTTTTTCTTTTATCTCCCATAACAAACACAATATCAGAATTGTTAATATTAAAATCTTTAATAATATCTTTTTGTAGTTTTTCTTCAAAAAATTTGGATATGCCTCCTTCAAATTTTCCATCTAGAACTTTAAACCATGCTAATCCTTTTACATCAAAATATGTTTTTAAATAATCCGTTAATTCATCAATAATTTTTCTTGAATAATTTTCAGCATTTGGACATATAATTGCTTTTATTAATCCACCATCATCTAAGATGGTTTTAAATGTATTGAAACCTGAACGTTTTATATGCTGATCTAAGGTAATGAGTTTCATATCAAATCTCAAATCGGGTTTATCTGATCCATAATCATCCATCGCATTTTCATAAGTCATTACAGGAAATTCTTGAGGTAAACTAATATTTAAAATATCTTTCCATATATGTTTAACTAATTCAGTACCTAAATTAATAATATCATTTTGTTCGATAAATGACATTTCAATATCAATTTGAGTAAATTCAGGTTGTCTGTCTGCTCGAAAGTCCTCATCTCGAAAACATTTTACAATTTGAAAATAACGATCAAAACCAGAAACCATCAATAACTGTTTGTAGGTTTGAGGTGATTGTGGTAAAGCATAGAATTTTCCTTTATGCAATCTACTAGGAACTAAAAAATCTCTAGCACCCTCAGGTGTAGATTTCATTAAAATTGGTGTCTCAATTTCAATAAAATTTTGATTTGATAAAAAATTTCTAGTTATAATAGAAGCTTTGTGACGAATGATTAAATTATTCTGTAATTCTTTAGTTCTTAATTCTAGATATCTAAATTTTAACCTATGATCTTCCATCGCAGAATTTCTATCATTAATATCAAATGGTGGAGTAACAGATTTATTATAAGTGATTAATTTAATTACCTCAATATCAATCATACCTGTCTTTGAATTAGGGTTTTGAGCATCTTTTGGTCTTAAAACTACTTTACCTTCTATACTGACAACATCTTCAAGACTTAATTTTTTTGCATTTAAATATGACTGTTCGTCAATATCAGCATTAAAAACTAATTGTGTTTTTCCATATCTGTCTCTGATATCTGCAAAAATAACACTGCCTAAATCTCTAACTTTAGAAATCCAGCCATTTAAAATAATTTTATCATTTAAATTATTATCATTTAATTCTCCGCAGGTATGTGTTCTTTTATTTGTCATTAGATTTATCTATTAATTTATTTTCTTTAAATGATTTAATTATTTTTTTTCCATAATCTTCTAAGCTTGCATTCTTAATAATATCAAAAACTACACCATCTTTATTAATTAAAAAAGTAACTCTTTTTGGGAAAAAATATGTATCCACTCCATACGCTTTTGAAACTTTAGCATCCTCATCTGAAAGTAGAGGGAAAGTAAGATTATATCTTTTAGAAAATTCTTTTTGCTTTTCTTTTGTATCATAACTTATACCAATGATATTAATGCCATATTTACTGAAATTTTTGTATTCATCACGGAATCCACAAGCCTGTTTAACTCATCCTGGAGTAAAAGCTTTTGGAAAAAAATAAATCACGACATTACTACCTTCATAATCAGATAAAGAAATAAATTCAGAATTTTGATTATATAGCTTGAAATTTGGTGCTTTAGTTCCAATTTTTGGTTCATTATCAGAAGAAGAGGAAAATGCCAAAAGAAATATTACAGATAATAAAATTGTAATAAAAATAATAATGTATAATTTCATAAAATTCTCAAGTGTAATTTAATTTATTTTAACTAAAATATTATCTTTAAAAAAATATGTTTGAAATGTTTTTGTAGATATTTCATAAATCCATAAAACAAAATCTTGCTCTTTAACAATTGAGTTTGGGGTACCTAATATTAATTCAATTTCGTAAAAACTCATTCCTAATTTAATCTCATCGTTAAGTAACTTTATGGCTTTTTTGCGTTTAAACTGAACATAGTCCTTTAAATTTAATTTTGTAATTGTATTGTTATAATTTTTTAATTTTTTTTCAATAATTTCTATATATTGCATAAATGTATTAGAATATTTTGGTTTTAATTTAATGATGGTCTCTAGATAATCTTTAACTAAAATTAATTCATTAGAATCAGTAGTATCATTTATATCATTTAATATTTTAACAATCAATTGTGTATAAATATCGTTTATTGCAATAAATAAACTTGGGTCAAGTTCTAATGCTTGTTGATAATAATCAATCGCTACTGAATAATTATTTAAGTTTCTTAAAATGTTTCCCTTTTTTAATAATATTTTTGCTTCAACTTTATCTGTTTCTGACCACAAATATGGAGAAATTTTTCTTACCTCATTAAGGCTAAGAATTGATTTAGAAAATGTTTGATTATCTATGTTTAGACTGACTTCATCTAATAAAAATTGTGCTATATCTCGCTTATAAGATTCTATTTCAAGAATCAAAGATGGGTCTGCAGTTTGTTCAGCCTGCTTAAAACTTTGTAGTGCTTTAAAGTAACTTTTTTTTCTGTAAAATGATAAGCCCTGATCAAAATACTGATAAGGTATTTGAGTATAACAAAAATTCAGCATGTCTTTTGCTTTGTTGAATCTGAATTCTTGACTATAAATATTCAAAAATTGTTTAAATTTTGTTGCAGCATTAATATAATCACCCTCCAGCATCAAATTAAATGCTTCATCTCCTTTTGTTTTTTTGCCGCCAAATGCTGTACCAAAAGTCAAAAATAATCCTGCAGTATTTAAATCTAATCCAATAATAGGCGTTTCATCTTTATTATCATAAATTTTATTTATATAAGTCCTACCAAACCTTAGTTCTATTCCGAATGAATAGTTGTATGGTAGTGATGGTCTGTCAATTATATATTTATAACCAAAAGATATATTCTCATTAAATCCTGAACCATTAATATATTTTTTTTGACTTAAAGATTCATAAATGGATAAGTAACTCAATCCAAAAGAATAATAACTATACAAATGAAATTTTGATGAAAACTGAGATATAAGTGATAGATTAAAAAATCCATCGTAAATTGTTGGACGAAATCTATAGTTTTCAGATGTTAATGTGTTTTCAACATAAATTGGACCACTAGGATTTGATAAAATATTTGAATATCTAAATCCTCCACCAATATGAAAATCTATTAAATTTTGATGATATAATTTTTCCAATAAATTATATTTCATAATATCAACTTCAATAAAATATCCTGTTCTATCATTAATTGATGAAATAAAATTATTATTAATATCTTTATTATCAAGTATAATAGGGTTTGAACCTAATGATAAATCACCAGAAAAAACATCACTCATATAATTTGGTCCCCCATATGAAAATAATCCTATTTTTACTTCATATGGAATCAGATAAAATGGCTCTCTGAAAGTCATTTTTCTAAAATTATGATTTATAAAATTATCAATGGGCGTCGAAGACCAACGTTCTTGAGAACCAAAAAAACAATTTAATGTAATTAAAACTATGAAAAAATATTTGCTCATTGCATATAAAATAAACAAATCTTTCATTTCTTTTAAAATTATTTTAAATAATTTAATTTAAATGATGTTTTTAAGAATTTTACTAAGATTAATTGCTATTTTTATAAGTTTTAATTTAATATTTCCTTCAAATTTTGATAGCCAAAATTTTAGAATAGGCCTTATCGAATACGAACCAGGAGATTGGAATTCTGATCAATCAGCACTAACAGAACTTATTAAGTTTATTAATGCAAATACTAATATACCTATCAAACCTATAAATAGAGACATTGATTTAAAAATGAAAATTGGAAGTAATCAATTTTATAAAACTAAATATTTATACATGACCGGCCATGGTGAAAAAAGAAATAATGGTTTTTGGCAGGGGATTAAATTAAAAGAAAATGAAATAAAATCTTTAAGAAAACATCTTTTAAATGGAGGTTTTCTTCATATTGATGATAATTACAATTTTGATAAAACTTTCTTCACAGAAATGAAAAAAGTTTTTCCGGATAAAGAGTGGGTTGAATTAAATAATGAACATAAAATTTTTAATATTTTTTATCAATTTAATGATGGACTGCCAAAAATTCATGATCATGACAACAAAAAACCGAAGGCTTTAGCTCTTTATGATGAAGGTAAAATAATTTCTATTTATACCTTAGAATCAGATCTTGGAGATGGATGGGAATCGAATCTTGAACATGAAAGAGTCACTGGAAAAAAATTAAACGTCAATAAAAGATTAGAAGCATTAAAAATGGGAACAAATATTATTATTTTTGCACTAAGTCAATAATTATGAAGTACATACAAAAATTTATAAAATCATATAATAATAAAAAGCTAAAGTATTATAGTCTTGATGTATTAATTAAATTTTTATCAATATTAATTTCAATATCATTAGTAATAATCTTTCTTGAAAAAAATGCATATTTTGATCCTATAATAAAACAAAAATTATTTAACCTTTTGGGGACATTATTACTAATGTTTATAATTTTTATATCTTTTAAAGTTATTATCCATAAATATAATTTATTTGGTAATTCTAAAAATACTGATTTAGCAAATGAGTTAATCGAAAAAATATCTACCAAAGACAGAATAGTTAATGTTTTGCAAATCTACTCAAAAACTGACTTCAATAGCCCTTACTCTGATCTAACATTAAATGCTATCAATCAACTTGAGGATGAATTAAAAAATATTGATGTTAAAAACATAAAATTTTCACTAAATAAAAAAATTATATATCTACTAATCGTACTAATATTTACATTTATAACATTTATAAATATTGATAGTTACAGTAATGCATTTAATAGATTAGTAAATAAAAATATTGAATTCGAAAGAGAATTTCCATTTTCTTTAATTTTGAATAATTCAAAAAACAATAATTATTATTACAAAAATGAAAAAATTGAATTAATAGTTGGTTCAAAGGGTGAAGCGCCAGATCAAATTTTTTTTCATATAAAAAATAAAAATTTTTATAAAAAAATTTCGTCAAAAATTAACGATAATTTTTTCAGCCTAAATTTAGATAATATTTCAGAAGAAACCTTAATATGGGCAAGTTATTCAAATGAACCTCTATTACCTTTTAACAAATATGAAATATTAACTGATACCCTTAATATTAAAATCAGAAAAAGGCCAGAAATTAAAAAGTTAGACTTAATTATTATGCCACCTAAGTATACTAACTTGGAAGACATAATGCATAATACAAGTTCGAAAAGAATAGAAATTTTAGAAGGGTCTACTCTAAATATTAATGCAATTTTTGATAAGGATATAAAAAGTAGCAATCTTATTTTTAATAAAGATAGTTTAATAAAACTAGAAAATAATTCTAAAAAGATTAATCATAAAATTGATGTATTATCTTCATTTGAATTAAAATTAGAATTTATAGATTTTGATAATAATAAAGGTATCCCTGTAAGATATAATGTAATAAAAATTGATGATTTAGTTCCCATTGTAAAAATTAAATTCCCAGAAAATGATTTTAAAATTGATGATTCATATGCAATTCCTCTAGAAATAGAATCAAAAGATGATTTTGGAATAAATAAAATTGAATTAGAATACAAAATTAACAAACCATATTACTTAACTCAAGATACATCATCTTATAATTTTCAAATGAAAAAAATTAATCAATACAATCAAAAAAGTATATTTTTTACTTACGAGTGGAATGTCAAAAATTTAAATCTTTCGCCTGGAGATGAAATTTTATATTGGGTTAATGTTTACGATTATAATCAAAGCAATAAATCAAATTGTGGAAAATCTGGATTAAGAAAAGCATATATACCTAGTTTAGAGCAATTATATTTTGAAGTTGAAGAAGAACAACAAGTTATTGAACAAAATTTTGATGATATGTTAAATTCTGTAGATGAGCTCAAAAGTATGTATGATAATATTTCAAAAGATGTCCTTAAAGAACAAGCAGGATTGGAACAAAATCAAGAAATAAACAATATGAGTGAAGAGTTAGAAGAGATTTCAAATAAAATAGAAAATCTTGAATCTACTATTCAAACTATTGAGGAATTAAATTCAAAAAATGAGTTAATTAATGACCTATTAGGTGAAAAGATTGAAAAATTGCAAGAAATGTTCAAAGATATGTTAAACTCAGATTTAATGAAAGCTCTTGAACAATTACAAAATTCAATGAATCAAGATGATTTTAAAAAATCTATAGAAGAATTAAATAAACTAAATTTTGAAATAAATGATCTTGAATCACAACTAGATCGTATGATAGATTTATTTGAACAAGTTGTAGCTGAACAAAAAATGAATGAATTAATCAATAAAATTAATGAAATGACAAATTTTCAGGAAAAAATTTCACAAGAAATTGAAAAAAACCATTTGGAAAAAAATATAGATCCTATGGTTAATATGCAAAAAGAAAACATGTCAGATTTTAATGAAAGTCTTAAAGAGGCAAGCGATTTAACTCAAAATCTAGATTCAGATATGTCAAATGAAATTGATAAAATTATTGACCAACAGAAAGATGGTAATATAAAAAATTTATTAGATGAAATAGTTAAGGATAAAAATAAAAATTTGATGACAGATAAAAGTAACGAGACTAAAAAAGATTTAAGTCAAATTAAAAAACAACTTGATCAAATAATTGAAAAATATCAGAAAAAATCTACACTTGAAATGTTAAATCTTTTTTCAAGGGTAATAAAAAATTTAATTGATATGTCTTACGAGCAAGAAAACATAATTAATACTAGTGCTAATTTAAAATCAAAAAAAGATAGTGGAATCTATGATTTGACTAAAAAAGAAAATGTTCTTATGCAGCAATATAAAAGTGTATTTGTTCAAATTTCGGATTTATCAAAAAAAAGTTTTCACATTTCACCAGAAACATCTAAAACTTTTAGTCAAATATTTAATTATCTAGCAAAAACAATAGCCGGATTTGAGCAAGGCAAAATTTCTGAAGCAAAAAAGAATCAACTCAATGTAATGATCTATATTAATAAAACAATATTACAATTAATTAATGCAATGGACCAAATGCAAAGTTCTGGTGAGGCGTCAGGTTACAGCCAATATCTGGAATCAATGGAACAATTAATGTCAGGACAACAACAAATAAACCAAGGAATGAATTCACTACTACCTATGCCGTTTGGGCAGCAACAGAGTGGAGAGGGTTTAATGCAAAGTTTAATGCAACAACAACAACAGCTGAAAAATCAACTTGAACAATTAATGGATGAAAATTCAACATCATCAACTAGTAATCAAGGTGATGGCTTAGGAAAAGCTCTAGATGATATGGATAAAATAATAAATGATTTTAGAGATAATCAAATTTCTCAAGAAAGTATTAATAGAGGAAAACAGGTATATAAAAGATTACTACAACATAAAAATGCTGTTCAAAATAGAGGTTATGATAATAGATGGGAAGCTGAAGAGAATAATCAAGAACAGTGGGAAAAAACAAAAAACATAAACAATAATAAATTAAATACTAATAAATTAAAAAAGTTATATAAAACCTTAGATGATGTTAATAATAACAAGAATATATCAAATGAAAATAAAAAAATCATTCAAGAATATTTAAAAATTTTAATCGATGAACAAATTAATGAAAAATAAACTTATTGTAAAATTGATTTTGATTTTAACCTTAATAGTTTCTATTTCTTTCGCGAAAACGAAAAATGATGAATATTTTAAATGGAAAGATGCTGAAATTCTTTATCAAAAAAAAGATTATGATAATGCATTAAAAATATATTTAGAAATATTTAATCAAAATTCAACTAGTTATGAATATTTAAAAAAAATAAAAATAATATTAAATCAAAAAAAAGAATACAGTCTTTTAATTGATTGTTATATGAAATTTATTGAAACTACATTAAATGAAAAATTATTATTTGAAGCAGAAACAGATTTAATAGAAATTAAAATATGGAATAAAGATATAAGCTGGGTTGATGATTTATATAAATTAGAAAAAAAATATGAAAATCAAAAAAATAACATTTATAAGTATGAGTTTATTTTACTGAGAATTGCTAAAAATAAACAAATGAATAATGCTTACGAATTCATTAGATTCATTAGAAAAAAATATAATAAACCAACATTTTTTTCTAGAAAATTAATTTCCATTTTTAAAGATGATTCAAAGTATAAAGAGTCAATAAATGAATCTATTATCTATTTAACAGAGTCAAAAAAAATTAATAAAATTAGTTCAATCACAAAAAATCTTATACTTGATCAAATGTTTGAATCTTTAAACATCATTCTCAATCAAAGTAAATTAAATAATAATTATCTGCCAATTTCAAATAAACAGTTTCATTCAAATTTATTTTTTAATCTTAATCAAAAAATTGAATACGATTATTCTAAAATAGAATATATTATAAATATTTATAATAGATTAATCAATTTGGATATTAGAATGGAAGATTCATTGTTTGAACTTTCAGATATATATCTGAAAATCTATTCAGACTTAGATTCAGCATTTTCTATTTTAAATAAATTAGAAACTAAATCTAAAAAAAATTATTATGATAAGTTAAAAGCAAAGCAAAGTAATATTTTAATATCAAAAGGTTACCTTGATTCAGCTTTAACATTGATTTCATCTAATGATTCAAAATTTGAAAATTATAAATCAAATGAAAATGTTGACCTAAAAAAATTAGAAATTTTATTGTACAAGGGTGACTATAATAAGTTTATTCAACATTTGAATTTACTAATAGATAATGTGCAAGCAGATAAAGATTCAATGAATGATTTATTGGAGTTAAAAATGATTTCATTATATTTTGAAAACGACAGAGAAAAGTTTGAAAAATATTCAAATGTTTTATTCAAAATTAAAATGAACAAAAGTTTTGAATCCATAATTGAATTAGTAAATTTAATAAACGATGAAAATATTTTAATTTCAGAATTAGCACATTTTCAATACTCTATTATTGAATTACAAAAAGGAAATATTGAAAACACACTCACACTAATAAAAGAAATGAAAAATAAAACTGTTTATAGTGAAATTTCAATGGTTTTATATGCAGAAATTGAGGATAGAATAAATAATAATTATAAAGAAGCAATCAAATATTATGAAAAAATTCTTGAAAAATTTCCCAATACAATTCACAAAGAAAATATACTCAAAAGATTAAATGAATTAAATGATTTAATAATAGAGGAATACGAATTATGATTAAAATATTAACAATTTCAATTTTATTCAATTTTATTTTTACAATTAATAAAATTTTAATTCCAATGGATGATTCCCAAACTAATCATTTAAAAGCATATGGTGTTGCTTTTTCAAGTTTAGAAAAGCAAAATAAAGTGGAATGGCTTCTTAACTATAGAGGCGGATCATTCATTATAAACTTAGATAATAGTATTAAAAGAGAGTGTTTATTAAAAAATGTTTTGTTTGAAACTTTATCAATAGAAAAAATTTCAGTAATCTATTCTATGCTTGAACAAGAAAATATGGAACTAGTTATATTAGATAAAACTCCAAAGATAGCAGTTTATTCTCCACCCAATCAACAGCCTTGGGATGATGCTGTTACTTTAGCATTAACATATGCTGAAATTAAATATGATGTTGTTTTTGATGATGAAGTTATGAATGGTGATTTATATAAATATGATTGGTTACATTTACACCACGAAGATTTTACAGGACAATATGGCAAGTTTTATAGATATAGAAATCAAAATTGGTATAAAGAAATGGAAAATACATTCACTAAAACTGCTAAAAAATATAATTTTGATACTGTTCATAAATTTAAAAAAACAATAGCTGTTAAGATTCGTGATTATGTAAGCAGTGGTGGCTTTTTGTTTGCCATGTGCTCAGCAACTGATTCTTTCGATATAGCATTATCATTTTATAATGTAGATTTTGCTCATTCTATTTATGATGGGACACCTATAGATAAAATAAATATTTCAAATGTAGACTTTGAAAATGGAATAGCCTTTGAGAACTATGAACTTTATACAGATCCAACAATTTATGAATATTCTACTATTGACTATCCTTCAAGTCACCAACCAACAACTAGAAGTGCTGAATCTGATTATTTTACCTTGTCTAATTTTTCAGCAAAATGGGATCCAGTACCTACAATGTTAGTACAAAATCATGTTACGAATGTTAATGGATTTATGGGCCAGACTACAGGATATAATAAAGAATTTTTAAAATCACATGTATTAATACTTGGTGAAGATTTATATTCAAGTCAAGTTAAATACATACATGGAAATATAGGTAAAGGAACTTTTACATTTTTAGGAGGACATGATCCAGAGGATTATAGACATTTTGTTGGAGATCCCCCTACTGAATTAGATTTACATAGAAATTCACCCGGATATAGATTAATTTTAAATAATATTTTATTTCCAGCAGCTAAGAAAAAACCCAAAAAAACCTAAATTACAGGACCTGTATAACTTTGTGCACTTTCATATTGTTTCATGCCATTTTTCCAAAATATTCTTGTAAGCATAAATAGTGAAATAACAACTATTATTTGTACTATTAAATATTTGATATTATTTGAATTTATTCCATACAACAAAAGTCTTGATGGTACAGATGCTACTAAAGCCATTGGTAATATTGTAAACAAAATTTTTCTTACAATACCCGTATAAATACTATCTGGTCGCATAGAAAATTTCATTATTTCATGAGTTAGCCACCCACCAGTTCTAAAGTCTCTAAAATAAAATGTTAAACAAGACATTATAAACTCAATACAATACCAAATGATAACACCTAATAAAAGTGAAACAATAAATAATGATAAATTAATAACATTCAATGAATTAGGATGAAATGATTGCAATACATTATATAATATAAATGATAAAATTAAAAAACTTACAATTGCATAACTACGAATGTATCTAAACGAAATCAAAAATTGTGAGTTTACAGGTCTTAGCAAAATAAAATCTAAACTTCCAGTTCTTATATGCTCTTTAAGATATCCTGCACCATCAAAAAACATCATAAATAATGTATCTACAAAAAATGTTGCAATTAAAAAAACTAAAACTGCCTCACGATCAAAATCTCCAAGCATTGAAGTTTTTGAATAAATAACTTCAAAAAAATAATACCATGTAACATAATAAATTCCATCGACAAACAAACTTCCTATAAAATTTGTTTTATATTCCATATCTCTTGATAAACTATACTTAAATATTGAATACCATAAAATAAAATATCTACGAACCATAGGCTTCATACCTTCTTATTCCTAAATTATATAACATGCTACTAATTAAACGCATTACAAAACACCAAATTAAACCAATTAAAAATAGTTTAATCCAAATATTGATATTGAAATCTTGTGCCATTGCTATATCAACAGGAAACTTAATTAAATAAGGTATAGGTGTATAATTAATTATTACATTATAGCTTTGTGGGAAAAAATCAAGAGGAATAATTTGTCCAGCCAATACAAACATTGAAATATTATATGCTGCTAATAGTGCTCTTACTTCTCCAAACCAAAATGCAAAGCAAACCATAAAAAAATATATGCTATATGACAAATAAATAGACATAACTAAGGCTAATAAAAAAAATGGTATCTGAATTGTTTTGAC
>CEUH01125270.1_pt1 | contig 12475 bp, 21 predicted proteins | sample 356461 | NCBI WGS metagenome assembly CEUH01 (sample SAMEA2623275, study PRJEB7988) | marine metagenome | isolation source: saline water (ENVO:00002010), including
GCCCAATAGTCTGTACCTAAGTCTTTCTGTAATCCAATCTGTACTGCCTGTTTGACTAAGTCTTCGCATCTACCATACTCACCTTTTTCAAGCAAGTCAGCACTATCTAAGATTGCTTTTTCTAATGCTTTGTGTTTACTAAATGTTTCAAAGTCTTGTAACAACCAATCATAATGATTCTCTTGTAGTTGTCCTGGATCTTTTAAGTTGCTATCAGTTGCGGCATTTACAATATCAAATGTTGGAAGTGCATTATGTTCTTCTACATAGTCTTTGATAAACTTTGCACTGTCTTGTAAACGTCTATCAAATGTTTGTGGATCAAACACACCCTGACAACGCACAAAACTTTCTGCGTCAGTCATAAACATTTCAAGATATACTTTTTGTATATCATATCCATAATCTGTATTTTGTCTAGTTGCCATGTGTGTACACCTTTACGTTATACATTTTAGCAAACTCTTGTGCATCTGTCAAGTCATTTACTATAGGTTGCCCTTTAATGTTAAGACTAGTATTTAATAACATAGGGCAACCTGTTTCTTCTTCCCAGCGTTCTAACAGCCTTCTGAAGCCAGGATTATCTGTTTTAGATACTGTCTGAACTCTGCTGGTGCCATCGGCGTGGACAATGGCCGGGAACTCATTAGGAGCCCTACAAGATGCTGTGTATTGCATATAGGGGCCTGTGGGTCCATCAAAGTAATCATTAACTCTGTCTCCGATAATTGCTGGTGCGAATGGTCTAAATTCTTGTCTATGCTTGATAGCGTTGACTTTATCTTTGATCCTACTGCCCCTAGGGTCAGCAAGAAGACTACGATTGCCAAGGGCCCGAGGACCAAACTCAGCTTTACCATTGGCGACACCTGCGATGCCTGTTGTTTTAAGTTCTGTGATAAGTTGTTCAACTGGATAATCTCCTTCTATGTTATATCCTAGATACGGACCCGGCCAGCTTATGTGTTCATCATAGTAGCTCAACACAGAACCCACTGCGGAACCCGAATCGCCTGGGTTGGGCATAATCCATACCCTATCCCAATCGTTATAGATTTTACTATTAGCCGAGCAGTTTAAAGCACAACCCCCTGTTAAAATTAGGTTAGGGTTAGGTGCAATACGTTTTGCTTTGTTGCTAATAGATACCAAAAGTTCTTCATAAAGCCTTTGGGTACCGGCAGCGATGTCGAAGAGGTCCTGCATTGTATTCAAGTCCGGCCTCCAGGAGAGACATCCTCTGTGTAAGTTCTCCTTAGTTTTAATATAACTTCTTCCCCACCCATTGTCAAGTGAAAAGAAATCATTTTTTATATCTTTATATAGTCTATCAGGGTCACCATAAGCGGCCATACCCATTAGTATATATTCATCCTCTTGTGGTTTAAGGTGTATACGTTGTGTCATTGCACTGTACCATAATCCTACACTATGAGGATATCCTTGTCTATAAACACACTTTAAGGTTTTGTCCACTGCTTTCCAGATTGTGAGAGTGTCGAATTCGCCCATGCTATCAACAACCACAATGGTAGCAGAATGTAAGCCACTGCTATAATATCCACCGGCAACATGACTTCTATGATGACCACTATAACGGATAGGACAACTAATCCCATAAGTTTTAAGATACGTTTTAATATTGTTCTTTTTCCAGTACTCACGTCCTTGTCCTGCAAAGAGTTGTCTGATTGTTTTAAGTTTGGGTTTTTCATACCATATTACCTCTTCCGGTTCACCATATTGTTTTGCATAATTTATTAGTTTATCATTAAGATGTGGATCATTCTTAAGCCCACTGAAACGTTCGCTATGACTAGCAAACAGTAGTTTCATACTATCTTTATTCCACGGTTGATGTTCAAATACCGCTAATGCCGCATCGTGACTGTTGCCACTAATACCCCAAGTAATCATTATACCTCTATATCTAAAATGCGTCCTTGTTCAGCTTGTGCTTTTAATAGTTGTGCTTGTCTATTGTAAGTTTCTAGTCTATCTAATTTTTCATAGTATGCTTCTAACTTTAGTTTATCAAGTAACACTTTTTCTGCTGTACGTTCTATTACTCTTTGTTTTGCAACATGAAATGCTTCAATACGTTCTTGTTGTAATCGCCTTTCTGCATTGAATGGCATGTTCATACTAGCACTTTGTAACATTGGTTGGTTAACTATTTCTGTCATTTAGTTTTCCTATAGTTCTATAATACAGTTCAGTAAACTCGGTAAACAGTTTAAATTGTTTGTACTTTAGTGTATGTTTCTTTTCTATTGAATACTTTTGAAATGAATCAGGATCAATCAATTTTATATCTCCATCTTCACGCATTAAAAAATTTCCTAAGTGCAAATCTAAATGATAAAAGAATGTTCTTGCACCGTAAGCATGTAGATTTGCCATAAGTTCAAAAAAGTTTCTTGCTACCATTTCGTGATTTACACGCAAATGATATTCATCTTTATGATGCATAAAGTGTAATGAATATTGATAGTCTGATAAGTCTTCCATCTCTATTGTATTCGCACTTTCGTCAATGCCCAATACTTTGACACATCTTGGTTCATACTCTTGTACTTTCTTATATTGTCTAAACCAACGGGAATCTATATGCCCCCACCGAGTTACTTTTGTGTAAGTTTTATTTACCATCAAGTTTGTCATGATTGTCTATGGCCCATTGCGTCCACTTAGCAGGTAAACTACATACCCACATATAAGGCACCCAGAACAATATGTTATATATTATTATTTCAATCATTTGTATATAAACGGATCCTTTTTTCTTAGTTCTTTTAATCTCTTTTTAAACTCTTGTTCTTCTTTATAACGTGTGTAAGGCCAAATTATAAATGACCATATTTTCTTTAAGTAAACCATTTTTTCGCTTTCAACCTTATTTTTAATGGACTATATTCAGCGGCACTTGCAATACTATATAACGTATATAATCTTCCATATTTATTAACTGCGTCACCTATATCCTTTATATCACTACTCCAGTCAGGCATACTAACTGACCATCCTCTATCAATAGCTTGTTCTACAAGTTTGCTACCAGCTTTATCTCTATCTGGTACTACGTATATATCTTTTTGTAATCTATTGAGTAGTAGTGCTTGAGCATCACCTATATCACTTCCTGTTAATGCACAACCGTCTACATGCAATGCATCTATAGGTCCTTCACATAATATACAAAAAACTTTATTGTAAGATTGTTCGTCTAATCCATAAACAAAACCTGGTTGTGAGTCTGTCAAATACTTTGGCTTTTTGTTAGGATCAACAGAACGTGCTGTCCAACCTACTAAACGTTTTTCATAATAAAAAGGAATAATAAGTCTATCACGATATCCTAAACTTGGAGACCAATAGTATTTTGTATCATCAAAGTTTAAACCACGCTGTGCCATATATTCAAAAATAGCCATGCTCTTTTGAAATTCGCCAAAGTCTGTTATATCTTGTAATAGCATTGCCTTATCTGGTAACTGTACTGAACCAAATGAAGGAAGCTCTATTTTACGTTCTTGTACTTCTACACCTTCGTTTTCACGCAACACATCTAGTGCAAGTTTAGATATCTCATTATCAGGTACATTTAACCATTCAAGAAGTTTTTTCAATCTGTAACTTAGATTACGTCCAGGTTGCCAACTTGCTTTGTAGCCACAGTTAAAGCAGTGATAACTTACAGTATCTCCTTCGTATATAATACCGCCACGTTCTTTTTTGTCTTGTGTTTCGCCGTTATGCGTACAACAAGGCGCACGAAAACTTGTCCAACCACTAGGTGTAGTTTTACGTTTTGCTGGCAAATATGCAGTCAGGATATCAGATACGATGCTCATACTTCATTATAGCAAGGTACTAGTTATTTGTCAATGATTAAGTTGTATGCTACTTATGTCGCCATCTGTCCACTCAGTAACATATGCTCTTACCCAAACATAGTTTCCTGTGAAGTTATAAATGAATGCACCAGTGTTATATCCACTACTGTCATCAGCACTAACTAATGCAGTATCAGATATAGTAAAGTAATCTGATTCGGTTGGTTCAACAGCAAGCGTGGCTTGTATATCAATCTTACCTATAAAGCCTGAAATATTATACTGAACAGTATGAAAGCCGTCACTACGTCCGTAATAGCCATCGCCTCTATATTTTTCACCAGTAATAGTTTCTGTAGTACTATCACCAGGATGAACGTTTTGTGTTAATATTGTTTCGCTGTACATACTATATTTACCTTAGTTTCTTATTAATATTTTTGTAACTTTATCTGTTGGATCTGTTGCTGTATAGAATCTTAAATGACTAAACACGCCATTAAAGTTTACAGGCTTAGGTTCAGTTTCTGTACCATCAAATGTTACTGTAGCTACGTTTGCCCAGTTGCTGTTTAACGTTACTTGGTTATCTAATGTTCCTTGTACAATCATATTACCTGCAAACGCACTTGTATAAAATACTGCGGTATGTAAAGCAGTATTTCCATTTATACCAGGCTGTGCATCAACACTTTCTGTTTTCCATTCAGTAGGACTTTTACTATCTGATGTAAATCCAGTTATGCTTGTTGTAGCCATAGGACCTGGAAATGCATCTCCATCTACATACATTGTTGCCTTAGCATCAAAGTGTGCTTCTGAATATGTTAGCGTTTTAGCTCCTGTACTATCAGCGAGATATATTGCATATTTTAAATATTGCTGTTTCAAATCAAGTAACTCGTTATCGGTTATGTTGACTGAAAACACCCCTTTTTTATCGTCTGTTTGAAAGGTTATAGCTGTTCCTGCTGGCACAGCATTTGTAGCACTTTTGTTCATTGTAACTATGTTTCCTGCTACCGACGATACTAGTGTTGTTCGCTTTATATAGGTGCCTGTAACACGCTGTCCTACTGCTACAGCACTCGTACTTGCAAATGATAAAGTTGTGTCAGCGGCTGACTCTGTAGCGTTTGTAGTTAACGTTACAGCGTCATCTATTACTGTTCCATCCTTCTGAATAACCATATTATTGTTTTCATCAAATATCATTAGCTTTGGTGTGAAGCCTGCTAGGCTTACAGGTTTTTGATCATGATTCTTTACTTCGAAGTATAGTAAGTTATCTATACCTCGGTATACTTTTAAATGTTTTTGATACACTGGTCTATACTCCGTTATGTATCCAGCCAGATTAGCTACAATGGTAACCTTATTGTTTGCTAAATATCTACACGTTTTCTGCATTGACTGGAACCTTTTTATATAAGTATTTATGGCATGTTATTAAAAGATATTGAGCAAAAATTTCCTTACCTTAGTGTTGTATCGTATGGCGGTCATGAATATGTTGGTATTATTGTAAACCAAGATGTTACTGTAACAACAATGTATGTTTATACTAAATTAAAAAATAGTGAACATAAAGAATTATTAGTTGAACTTGGAGAAATATGGTGGTGGGAATCTAACAGAATGATTCCTATTAATATATTTTTAAGAAATGAAATCCAAGCAGTTTCTTACAGTCTTATGACAATGAATAGTAAAGATGTTAAAGTTGTTATTGGACCTTGTGTAAACTTACATAATTTAACTGTTAAAAGAGTTAAAAGGAAAAGTGTACAGGTTATGCGGAAGCCAACTCGTTAGCTTGCTCACATATAATATTCATATGAACAACACATGAAATAGCATAAGCTATAGCATGTGCCTTCTTAAAGTAGTACTCACCGTCTGTGGGTTTTGTCCAAACTTCTTTCATTATTGTTGCCCAACTCTCGTTTGCTAGATATCTCTTCGCTGGGCGTATAATCGCTAGTGTCGCGGCCAAATGCTCTACCGATGTAGGTTTCAATTGTTTTAATAGTTTGTCGTGCCCGCTTAGATGAAAGACTTTGTCTACGAAGTCTTTGTGTTCCAATAGTTCCCATAATGGCTCCTTTCTCATTAGTTGTTGTAAATGTTCTTCGCTTTTTATTTCGCTATATATAGATACATTTAAAAAATCTAATTTAAAGTAACCGCGATCTTCTGCCGCCTTGTAATCTATTGTTGCTAAATTATCAACTGGATTATGTGGACATTCAGTCGCATATATTCCTGTGTTGTGTTTCTTCTCACTATTCATACGAGCTACTCTATGCTCGATTTTATCTAGTAAAATATTTCTATCTGCAAAGTCTATGTCAATATCTGGCATTTAATTTACTCCTCATAGTTTTGCTTCTTTTGCTATCTTCTTTGCGTATTCAAAATCTTTTGGTTGTCGCTTAAATCTTAGTGCCCAATGACTTGGGTCTAATACAGCATTTATCATGTCTAGTTGTTCGTTGTTAAAACTGTTAAGTGCTTTAACTCCACTATCACAAGTTAAAACTAACCATGGAGATATTTTGCCGTCCTTAATATCCCAAGTTATTCTATTTGTACTTGCATATAAAAAATAGTGTTGATATGAACTTTCTTTTTCTTTAGCCCATAGCACCATTGTATTTATTGATCTCTCAAGTGCAGTTTCTACACCTTCTTTCCTAATAAGTTCAATAGCATATTTTTCATACATTTCATCTTTACACCAATGGTCTAGTTTGACATTACTAGTGACCACATAATCAATATACTTGTCAGGGTATAGAGGTCGAACGTTAGATACAAAACTGCCGAACTTAACGAACGCATTGTAAAAACTGCTCTTGACAAAATCTTCATATGTTTTATCCTTTTTATGGCCTGCACTTAACTTGTAAAATCTTTGAAACGCATACAATCCTATTTGTACACGCTTTTCATCTTTTTGTAACCAACGTCTTTTTGGTTCACACATATGAGCTAACAATGTGCTTTCTTTTACATAACTTTTATTGCAATATTCGCATGTATGTTTAGACGTCAACTTTTTCGTAACCGTGTTCTTTGGCGAGCTCTTTAATTTCTTTTTTTGTAGATATTCTAGCAAGTGTTTCTACCTCGTCCATTTTCATATTTGGATATATGTTTGCTAATATTTTTACTGCTTTACTGCTATCGTCTTTTTTCTTTTTTAGTCCGATCCAAGGATGAAACTGTTTCTTGCCTGTCTTACCAGCAACACACAATAGTTGCCATTGTAGTTTGACATGATTTGTTCCACCTAGCTCATTCCAGTTCTTGTTGTAATATTCATTGACTTTGAATACTGCTAGTGCAGTTTTTTCATAGCTACCTTTTACACTACTAATATAACGGTTTAAGTTCCATAAGTCAAGTTTTATATCTTTCTTGCCATCTTCTCCTGCGGCATCATATAGCTCTTTGAATCCCATATCGATGCTTGGAATAAGTTCCTTAAACAAGTCTAGTTCTTTATTGGGCATTCAACACCCTTTCTAAATATGCCATATCAATATGCAATGGCTCTTCTCTAACATATTTTAAATCTATTACTGTACTAATACCTAACACACTTGCACCTGTTTGTTCTACTAGACGTTTGGTTGCTAACACACTGCCACCTGTTGCTACCAAGTCATCTGCTATTATAACACGATCTGTATGTCCAAGTAAACCAGTTTGTAGTGTAAGCGTTGCTTGACCATATTCAAGCGTATAACTTTCTTCTAGTAAATCTCCAGGATACTTTGCTCCTGCTTTACGCACCATTATAAAAGGCAAGTTCATTGCAAATGCTAGTATACTACCTAATACAAAACCTCTGCTTTCTATGCCAACTATGTGTGTTGGTGTTCTGTGTTCAAATCTACAACGTGTCTTTATCAACAGTTCTTCCATAGCTTGATCAAAATATGGACCTGCAAATAAACTATTCAAATCATAAAAGTTTACACCTTGTACAGGATAGTTAGGTATTGTTCTTATATAATCTTTTATAGAAGTTTTTTTTATTTCTTTATTCTGCATATTCTATTAACCCGTGTTCTCTGTCAAGATACTTATATTCCATCTTAACTGGTTCAAATTGTTTTAACTCTTCAAATATAATGTCAGGATTGAATGGTCCGCATGTGTATACATCAAGTTGTAATAAACCTGGATCGCCTTCGTCCCAACAATGCATTGCTATGTGACTTGTTTCGATAATAACTACACCAGTTAACCCTTTATTACCTACAGCATCAACGTATGCAGTAATAGGTCCTTGGCAAATCTTCATGCCTATTTTGTTTACTAAACCTGTAAGCCAGCCATGACACCAGCTAGGATCTTTTGGTGTATTTTTTGTTTCTGCTCTTATTATAAGATGTTTATGTACTAACGCCATTTTTTGTATTCCATTTATCTAAATCTTCTGGTGTGTTGATTTCTATGCCGTCGAACTCAACTTCTACTACACCTATCTTCTGTCCATTTTGTATCCAACGTAGTTGTTCTAGTTTTTCTATTTCTTCTTCGTTATACTTTTTGCTTGTTGTGTATACAATCTTTGCTTCTCTATTATAACCGTATACACCAAGATGGTGATCTCCGTATGTTAAACTTGCACGTAAAAACCAATGAGCTCTACCTCTGCTGTGTATCATTTTAACACTGTTTGGATCATTTCGCAAGTTAAAATCCATCGGTGTGTATGCAGTTGCTACATCACTGCGTTGTAGTTCTCCTTCTACTGCACGTATAATGTCGCTTGTTATATCTGGCATATCACCTTGTACATTTATATATCTGTCATATTGTAATACTTCGTCTATAACCTGCATACAACGTTCAGTGCCGTTTTCTGCATCTGTTGTCATTAAACATCTATTGGCACCCATATGATTATAAACTTCTTGAGCATCTGTAAGTACGTATGTATCTAAGCCAGTACCGGCACATCTATTGTATACATGCTCAACAAGTGGTACACCATTTAATGGTACCATCATTTTTCCGTGAAATCTACTACTAGCGTATCTTGCTGGTATTAATATTGCTGTTGTCATAACCACCTCCAATTATTTGCGGCATCAAACGTAACCTTTATCTGCTTTACTAAATCACTAAAATCTTCAAGCTTCAGCATATTTGGGCCATCGCTTGGAGCATTATCAGGATCTGGATGCACTTCTAAAAAGAAATTACTAACGCCCATAGCAGAGGCTGAGCGAGCAAGGCCTGGTATATAGTCGCGATTGCCCCCACTTGAATCACCTTGTCCACCTGGCGCCTGGACAGAGTGCGTGACATCAAACACCAAATCATTAGTAATATTGTGCATAATATACTGCATTCCAGTAAAATCATTAACCAAAGTATTATATCCAAAACTTGTACCTCTTTCTGTTATCCAGACTTCTTTAGCATCTGTACACTTACTCAAAATACCTTTTACATCCCAAGGCGCTAAAAACTGTCCTTTTTTAATATTAACAATGCAGTCAGTTTTACATGCTGAAACAATCAAGTCAGTTTGTCTACATAAAAAAGCTGGTATTTGTAAAACATCAACTACATTTCTGCATCTACTGATATGTCCTTCTGTATGCACATCAGTAAGTATTTTGAAACCTTCTTCTTTTATTTTTAGAAAGTCTGGCAAGGTTTCAGTTATACCAGGACCTCTTTTGCTGTGAATAGATGTTCTATTCGCTTTATCAAAACTTGCTTTAAAGTAATAGTCTATACTGTGCTTGTCGCACACTTTCTTACAATGATTTGCAATAGCTAAACTTTGTTCTAACGATTCGTGTTGACACGGTCCTGCTATAATTCTCATATATCTTCCTTAATGTCTAAAAGTGCTTGAACTGGATCTTCGCTTTGTGTTATAGTTCTTCCTATAACCAAATAGTCAGCACCTAACTGTACAGCTTGTTTGGCTGTTACTGTTCTAACCTGTCCTTTGTTTTTTCCAATACCAGGACAGACTGCTATCATATCTTGTGTATATGGCTTGACTACTGGTAAGTCTGCAGGGCTACATATCATACCTGCAAATCCATATTTGCGTACACGTTCTATATTATCTCTCCACATTGTTTCTGCACCACTTGGCAAATACTGTAAAATATCTAATAAGTCACTGCCACTCCAACTTGTAAGATATGTAACACCTAACAGTTTAACTTGATCTGCTAATGGTTGTATTTCTTCAAACACTGCTTCGTTATTATGTGTACACAGGGTTGTCATTGTAGCACCTTTGTCTACAATCTTCTGTACAACTTGCTTTACAGTATTTGGTGTGTCCCAAAGTTTGCAATCAACAAACAGTTCTCCTGCTTGTGTATAATCCTTAATGTAAACACTTTGACTCCATAGTGCATGATTTATTTTAAATCCGTCTGCAACATCTCTTAACTTAGCACACATTTCTAATGCTTCTAAAGGATTAGTATAATCTAATGCAACTATTATTTTCATTTGTTACTTCTTTCTATAACTGTGTTTATCCATTCAGCTTCTTTTTTTGCGCCATGTATATCACTATGATGACCGTCAAATAAATGATTATTAAAACCTTCAACATTATCTTCTGCTGTAGGTAGATTTAAAAAATTAAAACGGTTATAATGGAAATATGTAAAATCTGCTTGCGAAATCAAATACTTTTTAATTGCTATACTTTGTACTTCTTCATAGTCCCAATTTCTGTGACGTAGCCACATCTCGTGATATTTTATCGCATCCACTTTTTGCCATGGTTCGTCAATCCAATCAGGATTTATCCCTGCTGTAGTTAATGTTAGTATACGTTTTTTATTACTTGAATTCCAAGCATAATAATTATCTCTTACTTTGCTTATTTCTTCTAAACTTTTATGAATACTTGTTAACCTGCAATGATCTGTCATTTTGACAATATTATAATCATACAAATGAGAATATTTTTCAAAGAAGTAAAGTATTCCTTGATTGTCTAATCCGGCTCTGCCATAGTTGTATACTTGGTACTTTGTTTGTTTTGCTAGTTCATCTGGCCAGCAAGCCTTTTGGTCACCACCTTTGCCTCCAGTAAAACTACATCCAAAGCAACCTATTTTCATTTGCTTTCCTTACATAGGTAATATATATTAACAAGTTTTTTCATTTGACTTTTCAAAGTAGGATATTCATTTGCTAAGTGCATCATTTCTTGCCATTCACTATAACTAAATAAATTTCCTTGTGCTCTACTAACACCATCGGCATCACCACCTACAATCCATCTTGGTATTCTATTATGCGGAGGATCTCTATATCTTGCATATAGAACATCATCTGCACGTTCGTAAATTAACGCTTCACCTGGTATTAGTTTCTGATCCAACTGTTCTTCTTACAATATCGTTATGATTAAACTCTGCCCAATACAACTCAAATGCAACACCGTCTTCTAGTCCTTCAAACTGATGTATTACACCTGGCTTCACTTGTGTAAAATCTCCGGCATTTAAAATAGTTTCATCTACTAAGTCATAATCTTTTTGCCATACACGTACAAGCATTTTTCCTGACTCAACATAAAATCCATTCCATTTGAACTGATGTTCATGTTCACTACATTTGTAGCCGCCTTTGAATTCAATACGGTGAAACTCTAATACACCATTAGCGTGGATAAGTTCAGTTTGTCCCCAAATCTTTCCTGCTTTCATTCTAAGTACTCCTTAAATATATCTGTCGCTTCATTCCAAGTAACATATGCTTCTGTTTCTATATCCCAAACAGGAGCAAAGCAGACAGTCCAACGTGGAGCGTTACTTGGGTTTATAGTGCTATGCAATATACCAGTGTTAACTAAACTAGGTCTGTTAGTTACTGCACTATATATTTTTTGGCAGTCTTTTGGACTTGCTGTCAAGACTCTTATTTTATCATTGTATTCTAATTCTACATCGCCCTCTTTGTGATGACCTTGTGATACTTCGTACTCAAATGTTTTGTCACACTTCCACCAAACTATTTCTCCATCATCTGGACCCCATGTCATATTAATCTTTACAAAATCAGTTTCAAAAAACCAAAAGTCAGTGTGTATAGGAACTTTACCACCATTAGGCGGAGTGTAAAAACATTCAATCAATAAAACTTTCATACCAAACTGATCTAAAAAATCAACCATGTTTTGGTCATAATGATTTTCCAGCTGTTCGTGTAAAACGTGATTAGGCGCAGTATTAAACAACGCCGGTTTCTTTATTTCAAACGGTAAGTTTATGTACCTATGATATTGATTATAAAAGTCTGCCATAGTCTATTATTTCACATTGTCTACTTATATCTTTTACAAAATATGCACATAACGGTTCTTCACCTGTTGTTATTGGCACACTTAATAATTGTCCATTTTTCATTTTAGGAAAAAACCATTTTACATCATTGTAAAAATTTACTATTTCTATTTTGCCAAACGCTGGCTGATAACTGTTCAACGGATTGAATAAGTATGCTTCAAATCCTCTTTCATTTAAACTTGTTATAGGTAATACTTCTAAGTCACTACCTGCTTCTCTACAACCTACAGCAATGCACCAATCAAGTGGCATTACAACTTCGTTACCGTTTATTTCAAT
>CEUH01080383.1_pt1 | contig 12425 bp, 6 predicted proteins | sample 356461 | NCBI WGS metagenome assembly CEUH01 (sample SAMEA2623275, study PRJEB7988) | marine metagenome | isolation source: saline water (ENVO:00002010), including
AAAAGATCCTTCTAGAATAGATTTGGTAAATCCAAATAATAAATCACCTAAGAACATAGCCTTAGTGGCTAAAAAAATTCGTCCTTCAATAGTGGTAGTTACACAAGAAGGAAGAGAAGGAAAAACAGTTGGCACAGGTACCGGTTTCGTCATTAGTGAAAACGGGCTAATTGCTACATGTGCTCATGTTATTGGAGAATCAAGATTAATAAAAGTTCGTTTTGATGATGGAAATGAATATAAGGTTGAGCAGATTTTCGCATCAGACCGCAAGTTAGATCTAGCCATTCTAAAAATAAACGCAAAAGACCTGAAGCCATTACAAGTTGAAAGCACGCAAATTTCTCAACAAGGATCAGAGGTCATTGCCATGGGCAATCCACAAGGCCTTGAGTTCAGCATCGTTCGAGGAATAATTTCTGGCATAAGAGAAATTGACAACCAATCACTTATCCAAATAGCTATTCCAATAGAGCCAGGAAATAGTGGCGGCCCACTGCTGAATGATAAAGGAAATGTGTGTGGCATTCTTAATATGAAATCAGCAATAACCGAAAATCTTGGATTTGCCATTCCAATAGAAAATTTAATCAGAATAAAGAATGCCCCTAACCCAGTAACAATGGATAATTGGCTTACTATTGGAAAATTAAATTCTGCTATTTGGAAAACTAAAATGGGAGCCGATTGGCGCCAAAGAGCAGGTAGAATTAGCGTAAAAGAAAAAGGTTCTGGTTTTGGAGGGCGCTCACTATGTGTATACGAGAAAGAAATACCTGAAATTCCCTATGAAGTTAAGGTTGATGTAAAATTAAATAACGAGAGCGGCGCAGCAGGTTTAATATTTGAGGCAAATGAAAATGACAAACATTATGGATTTTATCCAAGTGGAGGAAAATTAAGACTCACCCGATTTGAGGGCCCTGATGTCCTTTCTTGGTCAATTTTAAATGAAACTGACTCGGAATTATATGAAGATGGAGAATGGAATACTATCAGAATTAGAGTCGAGGAGGAATCAATATTAACTTTCCTAAACAACCAAAAACTATTCGAAATTAAAGACAATATTCTTCGCAATGGAAAAGTAGGGCTTGCTAAATTTAGAGATACCGAAGCGACCTTTAAGAATTTTAAATTAGGTACAGATCTTTCGATAAAAAAACCCTCTCCTGAAATCATTAAAGATATAAATAAAAATATTAGTCTTTTTTTAGATAATAATAAAGATGAATCAGCCATCAAAAATCTAAACAAAGAGGCTCTAACAACCCAATCACTTATTAATAAGAAAATCAAGACTCTAGAAGACTCCATTACTTCTTTAGAAAAATTAAAGGACAAAGTTCATAGAGAAAAAATTACAAATGAAATTCTTGAAGAGTTAAACAAAGGAAACGATTCCGATCTTTCTCAATGTGCTCTACTTCTTGCAAAATATGACAATCAAGAAATTGATATTGATGCTTATTATAGTGAAATAGAAAGAATGGGAGAGGACCTCATGCCCAAGATTAAAAACAACACTGACATAGAAGCCAAAGTGGCTTTGATAAGTAAATATCTATTTAAAGATAATGGCTATCACGGAAGTCGTACTGATTATTACAATCAATCTAACAGCTATCTGAATGAGGTTTTAGATGATAGAGAAGGAATACCAATAACCCTATCAATTATTTATATAGAATTAGCCAAACGAATAGGATTAAAAATGCAAGGACTTGGACTCCCTGGTCATTTTGTCGTCTTTTACAATAATAATGGCAATCGAAAAATAATTGATCCCTTTGATAATGGAAAATCTATCAGCGAAGCTGATGCTGATGCTATAGTTAAAGAATATGATAGCACTATGAATGCCAATGATTATAAAGCAGCTGACAACAAATCGATTATTCAGAGAATGCTCTATAATTTAAAAGGAATTTCTATAGACAAGAGGGAATATCAAGATGCTCTTAATTATGTTGATCTTCTGATTGCAATCGACCCAAAAGACCCTCAAGAAAGATTAAGTCGATCTATACTTTTTATTCAATTAGATCAAAATGATGAAGCTAAAAAAGATTTGGAATGGCTCTTAGAAATGGAACCCGAAGGGGTCCGGATTGAAAGAATTCGACAACTCTATGATCGACTTAACTAATTTTTACAATTAAGACAATTGAATCTAAAAAGGGAAGTGGCCATTTTGCACTAACTAATAGCCACTTCCCCAGAAACCCGAAGAATAACCGCTACTTTAAACTTAGGGCATAAGATTTACACTTGTTTAATTCTTCCCATTTCCCATTAGGAATTAGTCAATCAAGAGTATTTTTATATTAGACTAATACTCAATACCGGCTACCGCCGTAATGCCATATAGTGATCCAATTTTAACTAATTTTAATAAAAATAGGTCTATATATCGCTCTATCTCTTCAATCTTCTAACTGTTACAGTGTCACCTAACCGTAATTTACGTTCTGGCCCAACATAAATACTCACATTAGTTACGTTTTCAGAATCAGGTAGCGATTCTTTACATTCTAAAGTCACTTCATGAAAATCACCCCGAAAATTATTCGCTATCACTTTTCCAACAATATGCACATCACCAGAGGGATCTTTAGTTATTTCTAAATCGGCAGGCCTTACTAAAATATCTGTAGACTCATTAGGTGCACCCTCACCCTTAAACAATTGACAAGGAATACGGTTCACTTTTCCAAAGAGACTAGCAGTATATTCACTCGTCGAGTGAAAATAGACTCTTTCTGGACTTCCGACTTGCTCTAACTTACCTTCTTTTAAAACTGCCAAAGTATCTGCAACAGATAGAGCGTCACGGGTATCATGAGTTACAATTAAAGCCGAGACACCACTTTCTTTGACCACTGATCTAAGCTCGTCTCGCAAAGAATCTTTTCTAACAGGATCAAGATTACTAAATGGCTCATCAAGTAATATAAAATTTGGCTTTGGAGCAAGCGCTCTAGCTAAAGCGACTCGCTGCTGTTGACCACCAGAAAGCTCATGAGGAAACCTATTCTCAAGATTCTCAAGACCAGTCAAAGAAAGAATTTCATTGAACCGTTTGAATCTCTCATTTTTCGGGCTTAGCTTATGCAATCCGTAAAGAATATTATTTTTTATGGTTAAGTGAGGAAAAAGAGCATAATCCTGAAATACAAATCCTATGTTACGTTCCTCAGGTAATAAAGTTTTTGTTTCAGAGCTCCAGGCAATCTCACCATTAATTTCGACCAAACCACTATCGGGGTTTTCTAAACCGGCAATGATTCTCAAAAGAGTAGTCTTTCCGCTTCCACTTTCGCCGACTAGAGCCATGATGTCACCATCAGAAAGGGAAATAGAAACTCTTTCAAGCGCGGGCTTATCCGATCTTGGAAAGCATTTAGTAATTTCCTGTACTCGAAGTGATTTCGACATCCGATTATTCTTGAACTATTCGTTTACGAATTAAAAGATGTAAAGCTAAGACACCCAATGTTCCGGTTATAACTAGCACTAGGGCAGGAATAGAACCATCAACTATCCTTTCTTCTTTTTGAATTAAGCCATATGAAGTAGTTGCAAGCGTCTCAATATTCGGAGGTCTAAGCACTAGAGTTAGCGGCAATTCTTTTAAGATATCAACAAATAACACTATCATTGCTCCAAGGAGAGGAAACCGAAGAAGTGGTAGGTGAATATTGAAGAAACTACCCCAACTCGATCTTCCAAGCATAGAAGAAGCCTCATCCATATTAACATTTATTCTTGTCATGCCAGCTTCAATCGGTGCCAAAGCAGGCGTCATAAATCTAACAAAATAGGCAACTATTAATCCTGCAGGAGTCAAAGTGAACATCAAAGATGTAAGGGAGCTAATCCCAAAGTACTCACTGATAAATTTTCCCATACCTGAAAAATATATTAGTATCGAAATTGCAACGACAGCTCCAGGAACAGCATAACCCAGCATACATAGCTTAGTTAAAGTTTTCATGATAAAAGAGGGAAATAATCTTGATGCATACGATACAATCAATGCTGCAACAACTATTCCAACGCATCCAACTGAGGAAACAATAAAACTATCAACTAAAGGACCCTGGACCAAACTAGAAATATTACTTTTACCCCAACCTCTAAATGTATTCATGATTAAATTAGAAATGGGGAATACAAATGATAATAGGAAAATCATCAAACAACATACGAACGCCATAAATGAGCCGAAGTTAGTTTGCGTTGGTGTCGAAAAATTATTTTTTGAAGACCTATGAGCATGAAACTTGGCTCGTCCTCTCAATAATCTTTCTAAAACGATAATAAGAAGAACAAAAACCATAGCAACTGCAGCTAAGCGTATAGCGGAATCTTTATCACCCAGATCAGTCCAACTCACAAAGATGCCTGTTGTTAAAGTTTCAATACCATAAAAAGTCATTGCTCCATACTCATTCATCACTTCAAGAAGCGCCAACAAAAGCCCACCAATGATTGCTGGTCGGGCTAATGGTAAACCAACACTAAAGACACTACGAAATAAACCACGACCTAGTAGCCTTGAATTTTCAATATAGGTTCCAGAAATTTCCGAGAACCCCACTCTGGCTGCTACATAAACATAGGGATAGAGAGCAAAAGAAAGAACTAAAATAGCCAAACCATGATTAAATACTTCAGTCGAAGACGACATTACTGAAGCTCCCCATCTTTCTTTAATCAAAAGCATTAATGGGTCTCGTATATCATATTTAACAAACGAGTATGCAAAAGCCATGACGTAAGTCGGTATCGCCATTGGGAGCATCAACGCTAAAGAAAAAAATCTCTTAAAAGGAAAGTCCCAAACAGTAATTATCCATGCAGAACCAACTCCAAAAAGAAGAACAGTAATCCCAACACCAATAATCATAATTAGCGTGCCTAGAATATATTCGAAGAGCAGATGCTCTGATATAAGCTCCCATCCCTCTCCAGGTGCTTCAAAAAATGAGGAAAGTACTACAGTAAGAGGAGAAAAAAGCACTATCGTGATGACTGCTGCAGCAAGCCACCACCAAAAAGATGAGATTCTTTGAGTCTTTATATCCTTTAAACCTACAGGCATAACCAAGAAAAGGTCATTAGCCTAAGGCATAAAACTTAACCAAGCAACGAGGGGGATTTAATTAAGAATGATTATAATTATTTCCAATTAGCTAAGGCAAAAATCTTAACAGCTTCGGAATTTAAAGTCCCTAATTCTGAAATGGATAATGCATCAGCTTTAAATTTACCCCAAGATTTCAGCAATGGAGAATCTGTAGAAGAAACTTCTAGGGGAAATTCATATGTTGTCACAGGAAATGTACTCTGGGCTTCTGGACCAGTCAAAAATTCAAGTAGCTTGATAGCATTGGCTTTGTTTTTTGACCACTTTACTACTCCCCCACCACTAATATTTATATGCGCTCCCCTTCCTTTTTGATTAGGAAAAAACACTCCAACTTTTTCTGCAACTTCACGATCCTTAGGATTAGACGAGTTCACCAATAGTCCGACGTAATATGTGTTTGCAATAGCAACATCACCAATGCCTGCGGCAACTGCTCTCATCTGATCACGGTCACTGCCTTCTGGGGGCCTTGCCATATTCTTACGTACTGCAGAAGCCCACTTAGCAGCACCTGACTTGCCATTATTGGCAATAATAGATGCCAAAAGAGATTGGTTATAAATATTGGAAGAAGAGCGTGCCAAAAGTTTTCCCTTCCATTTCGGATCAGCCAAGTCCTCATAAGTACTCAACTGTGATGGTTTGACGCGGTCTTTTGAGTATATGAGTACGCGAGACCTCACGGTAAAACCATACCAATGACCAGCTGCATCTCTCATGTTTTTTGGAACTTGTTTATCGAGCTTAGAACTGGTTGCAGCTTGTAAAACACCCGCATCTTGAGCTCTGACGAGTCGCCCAGCATCTGCAGCAATAAGTAAATCTGCGGGTGATTCCTTTCCCTCAGCTTTAATTCTTTCAATAAGTGCGTCAGCTGAAGCCTTGACGACATTTACTTTTATTCCAGTATCTTTGGTAAATTTCTCATAGAGTTTTTCATCAGCCTCATAGTGCCTATGAGAGTAAAGAGTAACTTCTTGGGCTCCAACCGGCAAAACGTTAAAGACTACCAAGGATATAAAGAGGTGAACGGGTACGAAATTGAGAATTTTTGATAATGTTTTCATTTATTGAGAATTATTCTCAATAAATGAAAGAGTTAAAAAAATCAAAATGTTTTTTCATTAGTATTTTATTAACATATATGAAATACAGCATTAATTAAACGTTTTGAATGATAGGGTTTAATATCCATATTAACCATCAGATAGAGATACATGGAAATATTCGTTGTAATTGACGGCAAAAATACCGGGCCGATGAGCATTTACGAGGTAAGAGAATTACTTCGTAAGGATAAAATTAACACAAGCACTTTAGCATGGGTCAAAGGGATGACGAAATGGGAGCCATTGAAAGAGTGTCCACCTTTTAAAAATAGCATTGATATCGAAATTGCCGAAGCTGACCGTAATTCAATAATTGTTAATAGCGAAGAAAGAAAATCTTTTCTAGAACCTTCTCCAAATCTCTCAAAAGCAAAACCTTGGATTAGGTTATGGGCCAAATTAATTGACTTTCCAATTAATATTTTTTTGGGAATTTTATTTCTAAATAATTACTTAGGAAGGTCAAAACTTAATGAGCTAATGGGACCTGATGCTCTGCAAAAAATGTTGAGCAGTGAATCAACTGCTCAACCTGAAATTGGTGTCTTAGTATTGATAACTTTATCAATTTGCATTTCTTGGATAATTACTGAGTCATTACTAATATCGATTTTTTCTACAACACTTGGAAAATGGATATTAAACATAAAAACATCCATGATTGATGGGAAAAGAGTTGATCCCTTGTCTGCCTTAACAAGATCATTTTTTGTTCTATTTTTTGGCCTTGGGTTTTGGGTTTTTCCTTTCCTAATTATCTGCCCCATTATTTCATATATATATTTATTAAATAAAAGAATAACCCAGTGGGACCGATGGTTAAAAATAGAGGTGACGCATAACGAACTAAACGCACTGAGAATTTTTGCTGGTATTTTTTCAATCTTTATAATTAACAATTTAGTTGGACTCTTATTGTTGTCTCCAGAACCAATAATACCATAGAAATAAAATGACGAAAAATTACGTTTATTTTGATCTAGAGACTATTCATTCAGCTAATGATGTTGGAGGATGGAATAACAAGGGCGATATGAGAATGTCTGTTGGTGTTACGTACAGTTCAAAATCTAATGGATATATTGCTTATCCTGAACATAAAGTTGAAGACTTGATCAAGGAATTGACTTCTGCTGATCTCGTTATTGGTTTTAATCACATTAATTTCGATTACCCTGTTCTAGAAGGTTACCATCCGTTTTCATTGGCTGACCAATGCATTAGTCTCGATCTAATGGTTAGCATAGAAGAAAAAATTGGTCACCGAATCAAACTTGAATCTGTTGCATCAGCGACTTTAGGAACTGGCAAAACGGCTCAAGGTCTAGATGCCATCAGATGGTGGCGTGAAGGCAAATATAGAGAAGTAGCGGAGTATTGCTGTTATGATGTCAAAGTAACAAAACTTGTACACGAATTTGGCGCTAAGGAAGGTTATATTAAGTATGATGATAAATTTGGAAATATTCAGACTGCCGAGGTCGAATGGGATTTACCTGAATAGTAATCTATTAAAATTTATAGGTTTCTTAGTAACATTTTTAAGATAAGACAAACGTGATAAAAAAAAATATAACAAAACGTATTTTTTTTATACTTTCATTAATTAGCTTCTGGCCGCTCTTTTTCTCCTCGCAGACACGAGCTGAAAACTTAGTCATAACCGAATTTATGGCTAACAACAAAGACACTATAAAGGATGGATACGGAGAAAATTCAGACTGGATTGAGTTACATAATCCTAGTTCTTCAGAGGTCAATCTTGCGGGGCTATTTTTAACAGACGACCGAAATAATTTAAGAAAATGGTCATTTCCTGAAGAAGCTAAAATTAACTCTGGCGCTTATTTAGTTATTTTTGCATCAGGCAAATTTAGAAATAGCCCTAAAGATCCAGAGGGTAACCTTCATACTAATTTTTCAATCGATGATAACGGAGAATATCTAGCACTGATTGGAACTGACGGTCTTAAAATTATACAAGAGTTTGAACCAATACTCGCTTCAACTCCAAAAAATATTTCTTATGGGATTAAAACTGTCGATGCTAATCTGTGGAGTTTTGGTTATTTTTTAGAACCTTCACCCGGAGAACAGAATAATGGTCCAATTGTCAGTGGTTTTGTGAATGACACAAAATTCAGCAAAGATCGAGGCCTTTACTTCGAGCCCTTTAGTCTTGAAATCAGCAGCAAAACCAAAGACTGCTCTATTGTTTATACTGAAGATGGAAGTGCTCCAACAGTAGATAATGGAATAAAATATTTAAAGCCAATATTAATAGACGAAACGAAAGTTATAAGAGCCGCAGCATTCAAAGATGGTTTCGTTCCAACAAATGTAGACACTCACACATACATATTCCCAGAAAGTGTTATTAAACAAACGAATACAGGACCGAATCTACCTAAGTATTGGGCGGGAAAACTAGCTGACTATGAAATGGATCCAGAAATAGTCAATTCTCCTGAATATAATGATCTTATCATCCCTTCACTACAGGCATTACCTAGTTTATCTGTCGCCATTAATCCAAATGATTTTTATAATAACCGTTCAGGCATCTATCAGAACCCTCAAAGTCAGGGTGAAACATGGGAAAGACCAGTCTCGATGGAATTTTTATCGCAAAATGATGATGAAAAAAAATTTCAGATTGACTCTGGAATGAGAGTACAAGGAGGTAGCAGCAGAAATCCAGACATTCCTAAACATAGCTTTAGTTTACGATTTCGAAAACAATACGGCGAAGGAAAGTTAAAATATCCACTTTTCAAAAACGCACCATTCGGTAAAAGCTCAGTGCAGGAATTTGATTACCTTCAACTTAGGGGTGGATTCAATTTTGGTTGGACACATCGACACTATTATCAATCGAAATATGCACAATATAACCGTGATCAATTCGCTAATGACCTCTTCCTTGCAATGGGTAATACAGGCATACATGGACGTTGGGTTCATTTATACATAAATGGACTCTACTGGGGTATTTATCACATACACGAGAGGCCTGATGCCGATTACATGGAAGCATATTTTGGAGAAAAAGAATCCAGTTACGACGCCATAAATTCTAGTGCAGCGACGAATGGATCAATGACGAACTACAATGTGATGGCAAACCTCACATCAAAAATAATTAATTCTCCACAAGACTATAAAACATTGGAGAAACACCTTCACATTAACTCTTTCATAGATTATATCCTTCTTAATTTTTATATCGGCAATCGTGACTGGGATGGTCATAATTGGAGAGCAGCAGGAAATGGTCCTGATGGTGAACCATTTCGTTTTTTTCCTTGGGACAGTGAATTTGCATTATCCCCCAACAATGCGGGGGCAATTCAAAGCCCTAAACCTATTAGCAATGCCTTATTAACCGATGTAACAAACAAAAATGGAAATAAAAGGCCTACAGGTATTCACCAAAACTTAATTAAGAACGACTGGTATAAACTAAGATTCGCCGATCGTATAAGAAAACATATGTTCAATTCAGGTCCATTAAGTCCTGAAGGAGCGAAACAAATATGGGAAAAAAGGTCATTGAAATTAGAACTACCGATTATCGCGGAATCAGCACGCTGGGGTGATTATAGAAGAGATGTAGATTCTGGAAGGTGGAATCGATCACAATTTGATCTCTACACAAGAAATGAGCATTACAGGACAACGCAGAATTGGATTTTTGAATCTTTCCTCCCAAACAGAACTGAGATTCTTCTAAATCAATTGATTGCACGTAATCTATATCCAACTACAAAGGCTCCAAACTTCCCTGAACATGGAGGCCAAGTAAGCAAAAACTATTCTCTTGAGATAGAAAACCCAAATGATGGCGGCATTATATTTTACACTTTAGATGGCTCAGATCCTCACCTTTCGCCAGTCCAAACAAATGAAACAATACTTATCGGAGATAATCATATAACACGAATCCTCATTGAATCAGAATATTCAGGCCTCAATCAAAAATGGACACAACTTAATTATGACGACTCCTTTTGGCAGCCTGGTAAAACTGGCATCGGATTTGAGAGAACTCCTGGAGAATATGATGAATACATTAAATTCCCAATTATATCAATGTTAGGAAAAAACGCCTCATGCTTGATGCGTATTGAGTTCACGATATCGGATCAGCAAATTTTAAATCAAATTTCAAAATTAATTTTGAATATGAAATATGATGACGGTTATGCAGCCTTCATTAATGGTAAATTTGTAGCAGGAAAAAACAATCCTCAAACCCTAACTTGGAATTCAAGGGCTACGAAATCCCATCCTGATTCACTTGCCGTGGAATTTGAGCCAGTTGATGTTTCAGAGTCAATTTCTGAACTCCAGGTAGGAAAAAACATACTCGCCATTCAGGGAATGAATACTTCAAGAGGAGGAAGTGACTTTCTTATACTTCCAAAACTTTCTTTTGAAACAAGACCTTCTAATGAAATTTCGACTAATGCGAAAGAATACTCCGGTGCAATAAGTCTATCATCGAGTGGGACAGTTAAATCCAGAATCCTTAGAGATAATATTTGGTCAGCCCTGAATGAGGCCACATTCATAGTAGGCACCCCTGCAAAAGCTGGCAATCTGGTAATTTCAGAAATTCATTATAACCCGGCCGGAAATTCCGAAGAAAATGAATTTGTTGAGCTAATGAATATTTCTAATGAAATCATTGAGCTTACCGGGGTAACATTTACAGAAGGTATACGCTATATGTTCAATCTTAGTGAGACTTTAAAACCGGAAGAAAGACTAGTAATCACTCCTGACAAATATGAAGGACAACTAGATAACGGAGGCGAAAGAATAACACTCGTTGATGCTCAAGGGGAAATAATTGAGAGTTTCAAATATGATGACAAGGAGCCCTGGTACGAATCATCTGATGGTGACGGACCTAGTCTTGTAAGAATAAATCCAAAATCAATTTCTGATCCAAACCTTAATACCAGCTGGAGATCAAGCGCTGATGACGGAGGAAATCCTGGCACTTTTGATAATACATATTTTGAGGGTGAAGAGCTGATAAAATATGTGTTCACTGATTTTGCCACCCAAGAAATTGATGTTCAAAATGAATATCTAATTTTCAATTACCAAAAAAATCTAATAGCTGATGATATTACTGTTATCCCTCAAAAATCTAATGACCTTCAGAATTGGTACAACGTTGAGACCTTTGAGATAATTTCTCAGATAAAAATAGACAAAAACACCTCTAAGATCTCATTGAAGATTGATAAGGGGAATGAAAACGATTCCTCATCAATGAAATATTTAAGATTAAAATTAAATATTATAAACTAATCTCTGAGCGCCTTGGCAGGGTCAAGTCTTGCTACCATATATGCGGGTGGCAAAGCCGCCAAAGTACATAATATGAATGCTCCCATACAAATAATTGCGATGTCACTTGGAATTATTTGTGCGGGTATCTCCGCAACTCCATACATTTCTTCTGGAAAAACCTCGACGCCCAAGTTTCTAGAAAGAATTTCTCTTATTCCATTCCGATAATAAAGGACCAGAGATCCTCCGGCTAATCCTGAAATTGAACCAATAAATCCAACGATTAATCCTTGTCCTATAAAGACACCAACAATCTGTGAGATTTTTGCTCCCAAAGCTTTCATAACACCAATTTCATGACGCTTTTGGACTGTAACTGTAATCATTGTGTTCATTGTACTAAATGCGGCGACAAGAATTATAAAGAAAAGAACAAAATACATCATCCCTCTCTCGTTTCTGATTGTAGCAAATAACTGTTTATTGCGTTCTATCCATGTTTGAGACTGCCATCCTATTGGGATAATTTGATTAAAAGATTTTTCTTTAATTAGATCCGCCAAAAAAGGATCATCCAATTCAATAGACAAACCATGAATATTTGAACCCAATTCATACAAATCCTGTCCAATTTCTAATGGAATCAAAATCATTTCCCCGTATCTGACGGAATCAAATATACCTGTAACTACCAAGTCTTTAGGAGTTTTGATACTTTCAGTTAATTCTCTTACCCTTTGTCTAAGCTCTTCATCATCAAGTTCATTATTATCAGCAGCCTCGAAAAGATCAGTAACAATAGGTTCAATGTCAGCAGTTGAAAATGCCTCAATATGCTCACCAAGCTGTAACCC
>CEUH01011052.1_pt1 | contig 12328 bp, 8 predicted proteins | sample 356461 | NCBI WGS metagenome assembly CEUH01 (sample SAMEA2623275, study PRJEB7988) | marine metagenome | isolation source: saline water (ENVO:00002010), including
GTTTACTCCTCCTCAGAAGCAATCATGCCGTGGTCGCGCTTTATTTGGGCGATGGCGATGTCCAATTCCGGAAGGTTCAGTTCACCGTCACCGTCCAAGTCCATGCTGGCGACCAGAGCTTTTGGTTCGATGAAGGACAGGGCGTCGATGTCCGATTTTTCGAGGGCTGCAAGGAATTCTTTGCTGTCAACCTTTCCGGAATTGTCGAGATCCATGCTCCCAAAGAGTTCAAACACGGACTGACTGGATTCGTTGAGGTACTTGACAAACTGGACCAGAACATCGTCGTTGGAAACCGGGAATTCCTTAACCTCGTCGTTGTGAAGGGCCGAGTCGACGGCAATGATGGTCGAGCCCCCTTCGTTAACTTCGGTTTCGCTCAGGACCAAGGTTGTGTCAACGCCAACGCCTCGGCCGATGAGTTCCCGTATGGTTGTTGTCGACCCCGAGGTTAAGGTGTAGGTGGAAACATCGGAGGTTTCCGTGATGTCAACCGAACGGCCTGTTGCGGAAATGCCGGTTCGAATGACGACCATCGTTGAAAGTATAGCGCCGATGGAAACCATGTAGAAGAGAGCGGCGCCGGTCAGGTAAAATCCGCCGTCGTTGGCAACCACATCTTCAACTTCTGATGCAGAAACCGCTTTTGCGGTGAACTGGCCGACCAAATAGGCGATGGTTGAGCAAACGCCACCGATGATGACCATCCATGTCGCAAGCGTGGCGGACGAAGGTGTCGCAAGCGGCTTTCCAATGGCGTTTGGGTAGTTGGTGAAGACGCCTGCAAGCATGACAAGGCCACCCACCGTGAACAACATGCCCATGTTGATGACCTCACTCATGGTGCCGAGTTCACCGGTTCCCACAAAGGTGTCCATGGCGGTAAAGTAGCCCCCAATGGCGAAGAACGGAAGAGCGAGGAACGCCATGACGGCCGCCACGGCACCGGGCTGCTTGACGACGGAACTCAGTCCAGAACTCGCCGTCATCAAGAGGTTGATTGAAACAGCAAAGATGGGGAGGATGCCAAGGGTGAGCAGGATGGCCCCCACGTTGGTCAAGAAGTTGCTCCCCGAGGCGTCGGTCATGAAAAACGGCGGTATGGTGATGAAAAGCAGGAGCATGCTCGCTGTGCGCATTGAACCCGACCAAATCGGTTGTTGTGCCGACATGGGGATGATGTGATACCCAACCGAGAAGATAAGCGCCAGAGGCACCCACCCATAGGCAACCCGTTCAGCGAGCCACACCATTTGGGTAGCGGAAATAAGCTCGCCAAAGAACATGTAGATCATGGAAATGATGTAGGCGGCAACACCCATGATCAGGAACCACACGCTTGTCTGGAGTTCTTGTTCACCGCGGTTGGCGGCCGTGATGAGCAAGTTGATGAAAACGGGGACCAAAAGCAAGCCTACCGCCAGCGTCTCAAAACTGTACAGCATGATGGCAATGGGGCCGGTGTCGGTGTCCAAGCCGACAAATCCAAAGATAAACGGAAGGATGTAGGTGGCCAAGAGAATGGCTGAGAGGAGCAAAGCCACCATGGAGGCGTTGGCTTCGCTGGCAAGACGGCCGTTGCCGTTTCGGGCCGTGGCGACCATCCCGCTGCCGATCATGCCGTAGATGACGGCGACGGTCAGGAAGGTCAACGTGGCGTCGGTCAAGGACGAGCCGTCGTCATAAGACCAACCAACACTGGCCAATGAATCGAGCGCCGTTGGGTCGTAATGGTGCCAACCCATCAAGAAGCCGAGAAGGGTGGCAAAAACAAACCAAAGCATCCCGAAATTCATCCACGTGCGAGAACCGCTACCGTCCCTGTCATCAAAGATGTCCACGAGGCCGGGTGGGTTCTTCTGCAGAATGAACAAACCGATTTGTTTCAGTGCTCCGCCCACGGTACCAACGCCTTTGGTCAGCGATTGCGAGAGAAAGAAAAGAAGGGCGATAAGCGCCCCGCCTGCAATAAAGATGGTTTCCATACACCACGCCTCCATTACTCTGCAAGAACCTCGCCGACCAAGGTCGCAACGATGGCTCCTACACCCACCAAGAAACCGATCAAGTAGTACCATATGCCGCTCCCACCGAGGTTCTGAACCAACGGCACCAATTCACCCAAGAGAGGAAGGTTATCCCAGCCGAAGACGTTTGAAAACAAGGAGTAGAGACCAAGCAGACCCACGAAAAACAAGGTCAGCACAATCCGGCTTGCGGCAGGTTCGCCCGTCCCGACGGTCGTATCAGGCAAAGCTCTAGAGTTTGTCATCCCGGTCACCCACGAATTGACTCCTGAGGAGTCATGCCTCCGACTTCTTGGGCGGTGATAAACATTCACCACTCACTTGGAGAAAAAAAGCAGCGCATCGCTGTATCTATGGCGAGCGAAGACGAGCGACAGCCGAGCCTCTTCGCGCCTTGGAGATGCCCAACGGCACGGGAAGTTGACGTTCGAGGTTTACTTCGGCTTCCCAGGCCAGCTTGCACGAGCAATCCAGGCCGTGGAATTCCTGAAGACTTCCTGACACGGCGTACCTTTCGATAGCGGCGACGACTTCCGCATCGCACGAGCCGCAGTTGTGTGAACCTCGAATCTTTCCGCCAGCGGTTGGATGGACGATAAGGCGCGACACTTGATCCTCGTCGCCGTTCATCCCACCCTTCGGATGCACGAGTGGGTGGGCCCTGCGAATCATTTCAACGAGGGACCACAACCACGGTGGGCGGTATTCGTTATGCCGGTGGAGGCGGTCGATGACGGTGCCGCGCTGTATGTTCATCGGGTTGATGGAGATCTCATCGGAATGTTCAGCCACATCGCCTATCCACTTGACACAGTGGTCCAGCGCATCTGCCTCGCTCATGAAGGGCGGCTTGAACATCAGGTAGGTTTTGATTCTCAGATCGTGCTTCTTCAAATTGGCCACGGCGCGGTCCCATGATGTGGTGGTGAAGCCCTTGTTGACGTGGAAACGCAGCACTTCGTTGTCGTAAGCTTCCAAGCCGATGGCGACGGTGAACGTGGGGTTGATGGAGGTCGCCCATGCAAGTTTCTTTTCCGAGAGTTGTTCGCACCGGCTCTCCACGATCAGTTCCTTACCGAGTTCTGCACAATCACGCAAGACGGTTTCTTGGAAATCGACGGGTATCTCGCGGTCCTCCAGTAGGCTGCCGGAAGTGTACACTTTCACCATGGCCTGGCCGCTGAAATTGTCGGACTGGGCTTTGGCCGCTTCCCATTGAGCGTGGAGGTTCTCGCTTGTGACGTCGTCTCTTGTGTCGTTGAAATAGCCACAAAACGTGCACCCGGACGACCACCACCAGTGGCATCCCTTGGTGCGCATGATGATGGTTATCGCGCTGCACGGCGTCCCGTCAGCCAACACCTCGGGTGTTGTGTAGACCGTGGCTGGTTCACTGGCGTTCCAAGATTGCTGCTTGGCTTTGGCCCACGGCGTGTTGGCCGGTGCCTTGACCAGATCGTGTATCCGTAACCCTTTCTCTCCGCTACCGAGGAGAGGGAGAGGGTTCGCGCTCGACATGGGGTTCACCGGGTTGTGCCGTCAACATCAATGGTTTCAAACCACCGGCTGTGGCTCGCCTATGCTTTTTCCAAAGAAGGCGAGCATTTTGTTCCGGTATTCATCCGGTTGGGTGAGCATCAGTGTGATGTGGGACAGAATTCCTTCTCGATCGTCGTCGTTGTGGGCAACCGCCGATGATTCAAACCAACATTCAACCAAACCGTCTTGGTTGACGCTCTGTTTGGCGGCGTCACACATCGCTTTGCCATGATAGATGTTAATGCGAATGTCCTCCAAAGAATGGGTCACGTATACGGACCGGTTTCCAACGACATCCATGGCTTCAATCGGTTCGTACTTCACCAAATTATCGCCGGACGATACTTTCCCAGCAAAGAGGGCCGCGTCCTTGAGAAACGTGGGGAATCCTGCAAAGACCAGTTCTTCCTCAATCACATTACCCATGGACGAGTAAGGCGATTCCAAAAACACCGACTGGAGCCTCGGCTCTTGCTCAAAGGCGATGGTGACCGCCCCTGCGCCCATTGAGATGCCGACGGCACCGATATGCTCAGGCTCCGCACCCTTGGTGTCCTGAAGCCACTGCCAAACGGCCAACACATCTCGGTGCTCTCGTTGCCCTGCGGAAATAAGCCCGTCCTCAGTCGTGCTGTTTCCATGATCGCGCATGTCAAACAAAATCACGTTGTAGCCAGCTTGGTAGAGCCAAGCTGCGGGAATAAGCGCCTCATGATTTGCCTTGCAGGACCGAATGCCGTGGACAACGATGACCCAAGGATCGTCGGTGCCATGGTCCATGACCCATGCCGCGAGGGTGATGGGTTCGTTTGGTACATCAATGGTCACGTTGTCCCAAGCATCAAACCACAACGGTTCAAGGTTCGAGGCCAAAGTCTCGTTCTTCTGATGAGTGACGGTGGTCACGTCTTCGTGCCACAGGGTGACGCTGAAGTTGTCAGGAGAGTTTCGCGCAGAATGGCCTGAGCAGTCAGGGCTGCTGGCTGCAGCCTGCGTGTAGACGATGTTACCCACCTGGAAGTAGGTCATGGGCAGACTGGCCATCAAAAAAAACAGAATTGCGGGCACGGTTCGACGCCATCGACTCATTCATCTTCACCTGCTTTTGGTTCAAACACCACGCTTGTTCCCGCCATCAAATGCATCCCTTTGGGGTGGGCCGTGTTGTGATTCTCAGCCGTAATGATTGAAGAAGTGTATGCTTCGGCCGGGACGCGAAGGTCCACTCTTGAACCAAGACGTATCATGCCGAGTCGCTGTCCACGTCGCAACGTGTCACCTTCGTAGCTGTAAGGCAGTATGGTGCGAGCGATGGCTCCCGAAATTTGGGTCATCTCGATTCGTAGCCCGTTATCGAGCAAGTGAACGGAGCGCACCCGCTCGTTGTGCTCGCTTTCTTTCTTGTAAGCGGCGCGGAACGGCCCTCTGCGCAAGCCCTTCCCGGTCCGATGTTCAATGCGTTCCACCACACACGCTGCCGGTGCACGGTTGACGTGAACGTCCAACGGTGACATGAAAATGGCCAACCTGTACACGTCCGTTGGTCGCTCTTCGCCTTGAGCAACCGGGACGTAACGTTGCTCGGTAGCAAAAGTGAGCGGTTCGTCCAGCGGTTCAGGAAACCACTCGCCGGTGAGAGCGTCGTTTTCAACACGGCCGCTGTTGCGTTGTTCCTGAGTCGGTCGTCGAGCCACGGCCCGTTCTCGTCGCAAAAACATGGCGTGTCCGTCAGCGGGCGAAACCAGTATGTTTGGGGTTCTTGGTATCGGTCTGTCCGGGTCCCTCCAGAAATAACCAAAGAACACGGCGGTCATCAAACAGCCCATCCCAAAAAGGGGGATCAAGCCGGCAATCGGGTCAATGATGGCGCCGATGATGATGGCGCTTGTGCCCATCATCGTCATGGTGAAAACGGGGGTAAAACCACCGGGGGCTAGCCCGGCCATTCCATCACCTACTCCGTGGCCCAGGGGTCCTGGCCATCGCTCCATGCCGCTGGCGCTTCGTCCTCAGAAGCCTCTTCGGCCGGTTCTTCCGCAGCCGGTTCTTCTTCGGGTGCTGGCGCCTCTTCGGCAGCGGCCTCTTCCTCGACCGGCTCCTCAACCACTTCAACCGATGCTGTGGCTTCCTCAGCTTCGGCGACGACGGCTTCCTCTTCAGCCATCTCCTCGGAGCGGGCTTGCACCATTTCCTCAACACGCTCGGTGAACGCACGAGACATGTGCTGAGATTTGCGCTCGGATTCAACGGCTCGCTCAATCATGTCGTAGCGCTGTTTGATGGCTTTGTTGAGGTCTTCGAAAATCTGCATGTGGTCAACGTACCAGTCGTCCCTCGCCTTCATTTCGGTGACGGCAAGACGCAGGTCGTTGTCAAGTTCCTCGGCGATGCCAAACACCTTACCGAGTCGGTCTTTTTCACGGGAATATTTCTCTTCCATCTTCTCGAGCTCGGGCTCAAGATGCTCAACGCGCTTTGAGGACTTCGTGGCTTTCATTTCCAACTCGCGAACACGAACATCCTTCTCGGCGATGATGGATTCAAGCGATTCTTTCTCGATTTCTCGGTCGATGATTTCTTTCTCAAGGACCTCAATTTCCGCTTTGGCATCAACCAGTTCTTTTTCTTGCGTCTCGTAAGCAGCGAACAGTTTCTGCAAGCGGTCGGTTTCGGTGGCAAGCGCTTCTTCAAGTTGCTTGATTTGGACCTCAGGCGTAATGGTTCCTTCCGTCATGTCTTCACCCGGAGGTCAAGCCTCCACATCATGCGAGTCCACTCCTCCCTATCAAGCCGACGCTCAAAAGAGCACCAATTGCCCCGCCTTGAACGACCGATTGCTTACCGAAGGGCGTCGGTTGCCGCCACCAGCTCACGGGCGATGCTCACCTCGCCCATGGAGTGCCCAGCGTCCGGCACCATGACAAGGCGGCTTTGCGGCATCGCCTTGTGCAACTCCCAAGCACTTCGGGGAGGACAGACCACGTCGTAGCGGCCTTGGACGATCACCGTAGGAATGTGTTCAATCGTCTTCGCACGCTTGAGGATAAACCCTTCCTCAACGAAGATGCCGTTGATGAAGTAGTGACATTCAATGCGAGCAAAAGCCACGGCGAAATCAAGGTCATCCGCTTTCTCGAGGTATTCCGGATCTGGAAACAATCGGCTTGTGGCCATCTCCCATCGCGTCCACTCCTTCGCAGCAGCACGGCGAATCTCCACATCGTCACTGGTGAGTCGTTTGTAGTACGCTGAAATCAAATCGCTCTGTTCTTCTGTTGGAATGTGGTTTCTGTAGGGCTCAAAAGCGTCTGGGAAGAGGTGACTGGCACCGTCCTGATAGAACCAGTGCAGTTCGGATTTCCTGCACATGAAAATACCGCGGAGAACGAGACTCATGACGCGCTCTGGGTGGTGCTGTGCGTAAATGAGCGAAAGCGTGGAGCCCCACGAACCGCCGAACACGTGCCATTTCTCGAGTCCAAGGTGGGCTCTCAACGCCTCCAGATCGCTTACTGAGGCTTGGGTGTTGTTACCCTCCAACTCAGCGTAAGGGGTTGATTTTCCACAGCCGCGCTGGTCAAACTGGATGATGTTGAACGCTGCCGGGTCGAAGTATTGCCGATAGGACGGTTGGCCGCCACCGCCCGGTCCGCCGTGAATCACCACCACGGGAACGCCGTCTGCCGAACCGCTTTGCTCCCAGGCGATGGTGTGGACGTCTGACACCTGAAGCATGCCCGTTGTGTGCGGTTCAATCGGCGGATAGAGAACATCAGCCAGCGTGGTGGTCGTGTCAAGCATGATTCGTCGGAGACGAAGCCCTGCATGTTCCTTTCGCCATGAACATCTTCATGAGACGCCGTGATTCGTTGTTTGTCATGGGGCTTCGGGAAGCAACCGATTTGTTTAGTGAATGGGCTGATGTCGGTCGAGATGAAGGCATGCAACAAGGCCACGCCGCAAGTGTTGATGTGATGCTCAAACAGCTGTTGCAAGGCAGAGAGCAGCCGTTCACAGCCATTGACATCGGGTGCGGCAACGGATGGGTGGTTCGCAAGCTCAAGACCGAGCCGCTTTGCAAGCATGCCTGCGGTGTTGATGGCGCGCCATCGATGATTGCCAAGGCCAAGGCCATCGACCCCGATGGCGACTACATCGAAGCAACGCTTCCTGAATGGCGACCCGCTGAACCCGTCGACCTCGTTCACAGCATGGAATGCCTCTACTACCTTCAGGACCCGATTGAATTTCTCCATACGCTCCACAACGATTGGGTGGCGCCCGGTGGGCGGGTGGTCATCGGTGTCGACCACTACGAAGAGAACCCGTCGAGCCACGATTGGGGGCCCTCGCTTAACGTCCACATGGCGCTATTACCCATCAAGCGTTGGAAAGAAGGCCTCGCCGCAGCAGGATTTGTCGATGTTGAGGCAACACAGGTCGGTGCGAAGGAGCAGTGGAACGGCACGTTGGTGCTCACGGCGAATCGACGGGCGGATTGACGAAGCCAACCGGCTGGCCTTTGGGCGCACATCGGCGGAAATCACCCCTGTAATACGGGCACTGCTGACACGAGCCAAGTTCACCTTCGCGCTGAGGTGGTGGCGCCATGTCGGGGTTCAGGTGAACCGTAGCGCGCCATTCCAAATGAGCAAGAAGGTCTTTTCTTGCCTTCTCAAAAGCTCCTGCCGAGAGTTGAACCATCCGCCCGTTGGCCCCAAGAAGCAAGGCGGGAGGCAATACAACACGACGCTCATGTTCTGGTTTTCGATCTTCAATCGCTTCCAAAGCAAGGGAATAGAGCGCGAGTTGCAGACGGTGTTCATGAAGAATGGAGGCTTCTTCATCGCTTTGGGGGACCATGGATGTCTCGCTGCAAGGGACATGCTGAAGGGGGTGGCCGTTCGAGGGCTCCTCCTCGTTGAACGAGTTCAAACAACCACGGGTTTTCAGGTCAACAACCTGAAGCGCTCCTTGCCCGCTTTCATCAACGAGGGCCAACACCAAGTCCGCACGACCGCTAAAGTCCATGTTGACTTGGTCCACAACGCTCAACGGGCCCGTTTGCGCCTGATGATCGCTTGCTAAATCCAGCGTTGACATGCGCAAACGTTGGCGATGGAAAAACGGCAACTCCGTGCGAACGGCTTCCACCGACCACCCGTCAATGATTTCGCCCTGCACCCACCGGCCAAGTAGCCCGTTGTCGATGAGCGAACCCAGATGCATGAGGCGGTCTCTCCATACCGCCTCCCGAGAGGACGGGTGTTGTTCGGGGCCGTGTCCAAACTCATTCATCACCCTTCCAACGGTGTCCTGGGAGGAGAGATCGTCGTCTCCCTCGTGCATCCAAGAGGCGTCGAGGCGCGGTGTTTGTTCGTTGAGAGAGCGTGGGTTGCGCAGCCCGATTTCCAGCACCCTGTGCATCATCAGACCGAACGTGGTGGGCTCGGGCCAAGCGTTGGGACGCGGCCGCTCTTCAGCCGTGTTTGGGAAGCGGAAGGGTTCTGCTGGCCAGCCTTTGACGTGCTCAAACCAATAACTTCGCTCGCAGTTGAAGGTGGCATCGAGGTTGTGTGCGGCACCTTTGATGTTCTCAACCAAACGGAGGGGTTGACCGGGTGAAACCTCGAGGGGTTCCAGCGCATCAAGATGGGTGGCCAGGGCGCGTGCACGGTGCTGAGGTGAAGCGGTGTCCACCCTATCAAAGCACGAGGAATGGTGGTATATTCGCAACCCGGGCAGCCCGTCTTCTCCAAGCCGGGCGTTGGTCAAGAGCTGGGCCGGATTGAACGGCGTCTCGGCCCGTTGCGGGTCGAACATGGGAAGTTCCGTTTTTTCTAATTCTTGTCCGGTAATCCACGGCACCACCCCTCCGCCGCGCCATGATGCGCGACGGAGACCTTCGACCAGCATGCGGCCCATCGTTCGAGGGTCTGGAGCGAAACGCACGGACAGCGTTCCGCTTTCCTCATCAAAGGTCGAAGCGTTACCCGGGCTACCGGTGAGGATGAGGCGATCTTTCACCCGAGTGAGAGCAACGTAGAATTTTCGACGAAGTTCAGCCTTGTCCTGCGCTTTGTTCATCTCGGCAGCAAACGCCCACAACCCGTCTTCTGGCCGGTCTTTCGCTCGCCACGGTTGAATACGGCCCGCCAGAACTTGAGGCGTGACGAGAATGTTGTCCTGAACCGACATGCTCGCATCGGCCTTCCCGGCAGAGAAGAGACCTGAGACCACCACAACGGGTGCCTGCAGCCCTTTTGCCCCGTGTATGGTCATGATTTTGATGGCGGAGGCATCGGGTTGGGTGATGGCTTGAGGACCCTGGCTTCCGAGTTCGCGAACCGCCACCATTCTTCGGTAAATGGCCGCAGCATCGTGACCCGATTCCTTGCCAATGGATTGGACGATGGTGAGCCAAGCCTCGGCGAATTGGCGTTGCGCATCGTCAGGGTAAGCGGCCAAGAGGTCCGACCCGTCAAGGACGGTATCGAACACGTCGTAGACAGCGCCCCATCCAATGAGTCGCTGCAAACGCTCCAACAAACGACGGACTCGATCTGTTGGCGCATGGTCTATGAGGTGCGGGAGGACTTGTTGCCCGTCCCCGAGCGTTCTGAGGGCTTCGTGAACTTGTTGCTCGGTCATCCCAACCACCGGAGAGCGGGCCAATTCTACAGCGGCTTTGCGCATGGTCGGTCTTGCTATCAAGGCAAGAAGGGCCATCAACGGCTGAACCACGGGTTGCATCAACAGCAAACCCTGCCGATCGGCCATGACGGGAATGTCTCGGGCGCGAAGGCGCTCCACAAGGTCGGGAAGGTGCTTGCGAGAATTGATGAGAATCATGATGTCTTGTGGACGCACGGGCGGGCCTTCATCAACCACGGTGACCCATGTGGCCTCCTGACTGTCCCAAACACGAGTGGAGGATTGATGAAGCAAAGCGTGAAGACGGTCGGCGAGGAGTTCGTGTTCCAGTTGAACGCTCGAGGCGTTTGGGTCTTGAAAGGTGTTCACGGCGACGTCAAGGTCGGTGGGGATTTCCGCAACGGCTCCGGGAATCGGCAACAGCCACTCCAGAACACCCTCTTGCTCGGTGTCTCTTGCCGGGTGGAGTCGCTGAGGTTCAGCGTGCCAGTCCCCGGGCAGGTCGTGGTATCGAGGGTGAAAGACTTCGTCGAACATGTCGTTCATGGTCTCCATCAAATCGTGGCGAGTGCGATGGTTTGAGGTCAAGTCGATGTGCCCTTCCGTCCGTCGAAGGAGGCGTTCATCGGTGATGGTTTGGAGTCCGTCATCGTCTTCCTCGTCAAATGGAACAAAGGTGTGGGGGGCCGATACCGCCCCGTCGTGCTCGTTGGAAAAGGAACCTGTCTCCCCACCCCCACCCACGGGTCGGGGGTCGCGTCCATGCCCTTCTTGTCGCAAGTGGTCGAGACGGGGTTCGCTCATTTCATCAAGATTGAACGCACGCACGGCCGACACGGCCCTGCGCATGACCGAGACCTCGGCCTGACGGAACCGGTAGATGCTCTGTTTCATGTCGCCAACGATGCAAACGGTCGGGTCCCATGCACCGAGGGGCCGTTGAGGGTCCTCTGGATGATGCCGCCGACGCCCCCACAACCTGGCCAACAACCGATAATGCGAGGGATTTGTGTCTTGATACTCGTCGATAATGAACGCTCGGAATTGGCGGCGGAGGTCGCCAAGAATCGAGAAGCGGCGGTGCAGGTCCTCCTGGAGCGCAGGCCGGTCATTGAGCAGGGTAAGAGCACGCGAAATGTGGGCGTCAGTCCACGGCTCATCGCCCATACCGTCGAGCGCATCGATGACGGATGGAGGATAACGATGACGGCAAATATCCGGGCATCGAGCCAGTAACAAATCCGCTGCAAACCGCTGCATGTCGTCAAAGTCGTGCATGTTGTCAAGCGATTTTCGCCTTGCCAATATCTGATTGCAGGCCGTGTGGATCACTTGCAAATCACTCAACACTTGGGTCTGCAGTTGAGCGGACACGTAGGTGCCACGCTCGCTTGGTTCTGAGGGGAGCGGGTCTTCCAAGGGGTCAAGTCTCAAAGCCGAATCGAGCGGCATGCCGTCGAAACCATCGGCTGGGTTCAGCAGGAACGCCGACCGAGCCAAGAGACGAATGAGCGTTCCCTCAGGCGTGTTGAGGTGGTTGCGCACCTTTTTCATCAAATCTTTGCTGTTTTTGTAAAGGGCGGTTTTGTCGGCGCCGCTCATGCCCCTGACCGGTGTTTTTGAAAGCAGGCCTGAAGGCCAACCGTCGCCACTCGGCAGACCGTCCCTTGGGAAAAATGAGCAAGGCGTTTTGAGCAGGGTAGAGGCGGTGGCGATGCCAAGCAGGGCTTTCCAAATCCACGACAATTGCTCGCCGGCGGTTTCAGGCGGTGGCGAGGAGGTCAGGCGCGTAAGGTGGTTGAAGCGGGTGAGGTTGGTCTCTGCCTCAGCAGGGACGATGCACTGTGTACGGTAGGGAAGGAAAGACTGAACCCAATCCAACAACCGGTCGTGGAGCGTCCTCGTGAATTCACCAAGCAGAGGGCGTACCGGTTCAGCAATGGTGTCCATGAGCACCTCCACGGGAGGGGGCCCACGCCCGTTCCACGGCAAGTCCATGTCCTCTGCGCGTTGAATCATCGAGCGATGCGATTGTTCAACGAACAGCGAGCGATCGAGCAATCCATTGAGCACCACCTCGGCGTGATCCTGCCCTCCAAGACGCGTGA
>CEUH01131241.1_pt1 | contig 12324 bp, 2 predicted proteins | sample 356461 | NCBI WGS metagenome assembly CEUH01 (sample SAMEA2623275, study PRJEB7988) | marine metagenome | isolation source: saline water (ENVO:00002010), including
GGAGATATTACACTTGTTAATGGTGGTGTTTTTGTATCAACAACTGGCTTAATATCTTTTTACATAGATTCTGATGGGTCTGTTACAGGGTCTACATTTGTTTACTCTGCGTCATGTTCCGCTCCTCCTGCATGTTCTGCTCCTTCTGCTTTTACAGCAACAAATGTTACTACAACTTCTGCAGATCTTGGATGGACAGCTGGTAATACTGCAACTTCGTTTAATTTGGAGTACGGATCAACAGGTTTTACAATGGGATCAGGAACTTATATAACTGGAGGAACTAATCCATATGCAATTTCTGGTTTAATGCAAGGAACAACTTATGACGTTTACGTACAGGCAGTATGTTCTACTGGTGATTCTAGTGCATGGGCTGGGCCATTTAGTTTCTCTACTACTTGTGGTGTAAATACAGCTCCATGGCATGAAAGCTTTTCAAGTGCTATTCCAAATTGTTGGTCTGAATCGGGTAATATGACTGCTGTATATACCAGCCAAGGTGTTACATATCAAACTGGTGATAATTGGAATTTTACTTATTACAATGCTTATGGTGGTTTTTACATGCATATTGGTGGAAATTACCAAGATTTAACCCCATTTCCATTTGGATATTGTGCTTTTGTTAATGGAAACGAAGGTGGTGGGACATACGGTCCAGCTACATTGACTACACCTGAAGTAAGCGTAGTTCCATTAACTAATCCAGAAGTTTCATTTTTATTAAACTCAAACAGAGAATCTGATTCAGTAAATGCAATACTAGATGTTGAAGCGTCTAATGATGGCGGAACTACATGGTCTTCTGTTGCTACTTTACAAGGAAATACAAATGGTTGGATTAGACAGCATGTATCTCTTTCTGCTTACACCGGCGACACAGTACAAGTAAGATTTGTATATTCAGAACCTGGTACAGGATCAATTGCACAATTAGACCATATAGCTATTGACGAAATAACAATAGGTGAAGCTGTTACATGCTTTGAAATTTCTAATTTGAGTTTGAGCAATATTACAGGAAATAGTGTAGATCTAAACTGGGTAGCTGGTGGATCTGAGTCTGCATGGGATATATTAGCATCCAGCAGTTCTGGAAATGTAAGTGCACAATCTACAGATACAACTACTACTTTAACTGGCTTAAGTAGTTCAACAAATTACGACATCTATGTAAGGGCAATTTGTGGAGTTGGTGATACTAGTGCTTGGTATGGCCCAATACCTTTATATACTTATCCTGATGGTCCTAATGGTGTAACTTGCGGAATTGGTGATACCAACGCAACTGTTTTCACAGATGATTGTGAAGATTGGAATGGATGGACTGGTAATTTTGGAGCTGGTACCGGAATATGGTCACTTGGAACGGGTACTACACCTTCTGGTGGTACAGGCCCTTCAGGAGCTCACGAGGGATCATCTTATTTCTTTTTTGAAGGTTCAACAGGAGGTAGTCAATTTGATACAGCTACAATTTACTCTCCATTAATTGATTTATCCGAGGCTGTCGGGGGTAGTGCTGAATTAAGTTTCTGGTTACATGCCTATGGAAATAATATGGGTAACCTACATATAGGTGCATCTAGTACTTTAACTGGTACCTATACTAACTTAGCGATCTTCAGTGGTCAAATTCAAGGTAGTTCCAATCTTGGATATGCAAATCTTGGTGTTGATTTAAGCGCTTATGTTGGTGACACTGTTTACTTAAGTTTTACTTACACAAGAAATCCACTAGGAGGATTTACTCAAGATTTAGCAATTGATTTAATTGAAGTTAATTCTTGTATAGTTCCACCATCAAATGATTTAGCATTAGTTGCAGCTGCTGTAGCTTCAGGTTGTGATTTGACAGCTACTGAGCCTATTGAGCTTTGGGTAGTTAACCAAGGATTAGTTGCAGAATCATCATTTGATTTGTCTTACTCTGTTAATGGTGGCACACCAGTAGTTGAAAGCATTACTTCTACTTTGAATGTAGGTGATACATTAATGCACGTCTTTGCTGCTACTGCAGACATGACTAGTGATGGTGTATATAATATAGACTTTGAATGTGTTCTTGCATCTGATTTTGATACAACTAATAATACAATGATGTTTATGGCTGAGAACTATCTAACTCCTGCTGCTCTTACAACTATGGGTGATACTATTTGTAACGGTGACACTGCTATGGTTTCCACTACAGCAAATGGTTATGCTTTTTGGTATGATGCAGCAACTGGTGGTAACTTAGTTGGTGAAGATGATGTCATTTATGTTTCTCCATCATCTACTACTTCCTACTATGCTGAAGATGCAATTGTTATAGGTCATTCTGAAGACTTCGATTCTTATAATGTAGGAGATTATATAGTTGCATCTGATCCGTCTAACTGGGATGTATGGCCAGGTGGAGTTCCTGGAGGAGCTTACGATATGCAAGTTACAGATGTTCAAGGTAACGGAGGGAACTCTCTACGTGTATTTAATGTAGATGGTACTGATGTTGTTATGGAATTTGGACAAGCATTAAGCACTGGTAGGTTTTATTACTCTATGGACATGTATTTAGTTGCTGACGGTTACATCAACTTCCAAGAAGATGTAGTTATTGGTACTGCATGGAATATGAGTGTTACTTTTATTAATGGTGTTATTGATATAACCATTGATGGAGCTTCTGTTTTAACAGGTTCCTACACGTCCACTGATCCAGCAGGAAACACCCTATGGAATACGTTTGAATTTGAATGTAATTATTCAACTGGAGTTTGGGAAGTATTTGCAGATGGTGTTTCTCAAGGAACATTTGTAAATCCTGATCCAGTTGCTTCAGTAAATATATATCCTGGAACAGGTGTTGAGTATTACTTAGACAACGTTGAGTGGTCTGCTGTAACAGATGATGCATGTAGATCAGAGAGAACTGAAGCAGTAGTAACTGTTAATGATTGTAGTAATATTGATGAATTATCGTTTAAAGATTTAAATATTTATCCAAATCCAAACAATGGTCAGTTCACTATAACTAACAGTCAAGAAATAACAGATATTATTATTACAGATCTTCAAGGAAAGGTTGTTTACAACAATAACAACATCAACTTAAATAAAGTTAATGTTGAATTAATTGACCTTGAAAGAGGAATGTACATGATTAACCTTAAAACTATTGACGGTATGATTACTAAGACTGTAACCTTACAATAATTACAGTTATTCTCTCGTCCATATTTTTAAAAAGGGAGCTTTAATTGCTCCCTTTTTTTTTAATTTTATTAAATTGAATAAACTTTGAAAAAATGATGAAGCCTTTTATTATACTTAGCACAATTTTATTGTCCGTAATTGGATATGGTCAATGCCATTACACTGTTGAAATGCAAGATAGTTATGGAGATGGTTGGAATGGTGCGTCAGTAGATGTAGCTGTGAATGGAGTTTCTTTAAGTTCATTTTCTTTTCAAACTGGTTATTCAAGTTCTGACTCTATTGAAACCATAAATGGTGATATTTTATCGTTCTCTTTTAATTCTGGAAATTGGGATACAGAAATCGATTTTCAAATTTATGACCCACTGGGAGTCCAAATTTATTCTAGTCAACCCTTTAATAACAACTCTGGAAATGATGCTTTTCTTTTCTCAGATACATCTAACGCCAATTGTTTCCCACAATATGTAAACGTGACTTTTCAATTAGACATGAATAATAACACAACTCTATTTACTACACCAGAAATTAATGGTACATGGAATAATTATTGCGGTGATTGCGATCCTATGACAGATATAGATGGAGATAATATTTGGGAAAAAACAATTTCTCTTTATACAGGCTATTATGAATTTATATTTTCTACAGATTCCTTGGCTAATGAAGAAACTATTGATCCAAACGGTTCGTGTTCCAATGGAAGCATTTTTTCGACAAGGAGATTTTTATTTGTGGGAAGCCAAGATGTTACCTTGCCAGTAGTATGCTGGGAATCTTGTAATGTTTGTAATGGATTTCCTCAACCTCCTACTGGAATTTCTTGTAACACGGGTTCAGCTGGGTTAGTATTTTCAGACGATTGTGAATCACAAGGTGGATGGACAGGTGATTTTGGAACTGGAAATGGAATATGGCAAGTAAATAATGGTTATACTGGCACTAATGGAACAGGTCCATATGGTGCCCATAGTGGATCAAATTATTTTTACTTTGAGTCAAGCACTTGGGGAGGTGGAGGTCTATCTCAATTTGATACTGCCTCAATAATTAGTCCTGCTATAGATTTAACTTCAAGCAGTGACGATGCTGAACTTACTTTTTGGACTCATGGAAGAGGTGCTTCAATGGGAATGCTTGATGTGGGAGTATCTAACCAACCTACTGGTCCTTTTACAGATTTATATACTCAATTTGGTGAAACCCATACTGGTATTAATGATCCATATACACAGATTGGCATAAATCTATCGTCTTACATTGGTCAAATTATATATATTAGATTTAAATTCTCTAGGGATCAAAGTTTTAATCAAGCTCAGTATAGCGATCTTGCTATTGATCTTATTGAAGTTACATCATGTCAGACTTGTCCAGCTCCTTCGCAACTTACTTCATCTAATATTACTCCTACAAGTGGTCAACTATCTTGGACACCTTCAGGTTCAGAAACACAATGGATGATTTATTACAACGGTGATAGTTTATTGACTGACTCCATCCCCACAACAATTAGTGGATTATCCCCAAACAGTAATTACAATTGTTATATAACTGCTGTGTGCTCAGCTAATGAAAATAGTGTCTCTTCATCGGTAATAAGTTTTACAACAGCATGTTCTTACAATTTAGCACCAACATTAGAAAATTTTGATATTGGTTTTCCTGCTTGCTGGTCTCAGGATAGTAATGACGATTTTGATTGGACTATAAATTCAGGCCCACCACCTACTTTAGCCAATGGGTTTCCTACTGGTCCATCAGATGATATCTCTGGTGGAGGGAATTATATTTATACTGAAGCTTCTAACCCTAGAGACCCTGGGGATATAGCAATTGTTTACTCTGAATTAATTGATATTTCTAATATTTCAAATCCGGAAATCAATTTTTATTCACATATGTATGGGGCAGACATGGGGACAATGGATATTGAATTAATTGATGGAAATAATATTACAAATATTTTTTCTCTTTCAGGAGATCAAGGAGATCAGTGGGTGCAACATAGTATTCCTTTCACTGCTATTTCAAATATTGTACAGTTTAAGATAATCGGAACTAGAGGAAGCGGATGGTCAAGTGATATGGCAATAGATAATTTTAGAGTTCAGCAGACTGTTACAAGTGATTTAGAACTACTTTCAGATCTTAGTTCTTCTTCTTGTTCGTTTTCATCACAAGAACAGATTTCAATTAAGATTGTTAATAATGCTCCAGGGTCTCAAAGTAATTTTGATGTCTCTTACTCTATTAATAACGCTAGCCCAATAGTTGAAACATTTACTTCAAACATAAATTTTGAAGATACAATTGTATATAATTTTAATACTCCTGCAGACTTAAGTGTTGACGGTCTTTACTACATACAGTACGAATGTATTTTAAGTACAGACCAAGTGCCATCAAATAATGTTTTCACTAATTCAATCGAAAACTTTATAAGCCCTCAACCTCCTATAACAATTAACGACACAATTTGCTATGGTGATACTACTTCTCTTCAAGCAAGTTCTAATGATGGGTTAATTAACTGGTATACAGACTCCTTAGGTTTAAATTCAATATCTAATATTGCCGTAAATCCTTCATTAACAACAACTTATTTTGCTCAAGTTCAGTCTTCTGAATATTATACAGACGATTTTGAAAATTATCCTACTGGTTCATTAATTGCTCAATTATCTAGCTATTGGACAACTTTAGGTGGATTTGGAGGTGGACAAGATGATGCATTTATTTCTGGAGCGCAAATGTCCTCTGGCATGAATTCAATCTATTTAAATGATATTAATGATGATAATTTATTTCTATTATTAAATCAAGATGTAAATGAAGGGGTTGTAGAGATTTTATTTAATGTTAGAGTTGAAACTAGTTGTAATATTAATATTTTGAATTCTACTATTCCTTCTTCAAATGAAATATTTAATATAGAGTTAAACTCTGGAGTTTTAGAATTTGATATTGGCCCTACAGTTTTAACTAGTTCTTGCCCAAGTAATAACAATTGGTTTGAACTTAAATTAGTTGGTGATTTAAATTCATCTATTTGGAATATTTATATTGATAACTCTTTTGTTTTCGGTTCATATATTGCTGGAGCTAATCAAGTAGGATGTGTTAATTTCGCTACATATTCTGGAGATGCATATTACATTGACGATGTAGAATGGTATATTATCTCTGATGATGATTGTAAAAGTGACTTTTCTCCTTTAACAATCTTTGTAGAAAACTGCAGCAACATAAACCAACTTAAGTTAGATGAAAGTGTAAATATTTTTCCTAATCCCTCAACTGATATTTTTAACTTTTCTTCAAAATACAATATTGAAAATATAAAAGTTTATGATTATCAAGGAAAAATCATTTGTTTAAAAACTATTGCTAACACCCACGGAAAAATAGATTTATCTGGCTTTAAAAAAGGAATTTATTTTATTGAGTTCACTAATTTAAAAAACAATAAGTTCAAAAAAATTATATTAAATTAAAATGTTATGAAAAAAAAATATATACTAATTGTTTCTCTTGTAATTTCTTCTGTTTCATTTTCATTTAGCCAATGCATTCACACTTTTAACATGTTTGATTCATTTGGAGATGGTTGGAATGGAAATGCTGTTGATGTATTGGTGAATGGTAATACTGTTGTTACAGGAGCAACGATTGCTAACGGTTCAATTGGATTTGAAAATTTTTCTGCGAATATTGGCGATACTATAGAATTAGCAAATTGGGTTACTGGCTCATGGACTAATGAAGTTTCGTGGGATATTACTGATGGAGACGGTGTAATTATTGCAACTGGCGTACACAATGGATTGGCTTTAAATACTTATGGGTTTTGTCCAACATGTCCTCAGCCTACTTCATTAGGAACAACTAATCTAACCGCTAGCTCAGCCACTTTAACCTGGATTTCCGGAGGAGTAGAAACACTTTGGAATATAGAATGGGGAGTTTCTGGATTTACTCAAGGAACGGGAACTTTTGATACTACTTCAAATTTTCTTGGATATCCTATAGTATCTTTAGCTGCTTCTTCAACTTACGATTTCTATATTCAAGGAATTTGTGGTGTAGGCGATACAAGTTCATGGGCTGGGCCATTTACTTTTACAACACCCTGTGCAGCAATTATTCCTCCTAGTCTACAAGATTTTAGTAGTGGTTTTCCACCAAATGCATGTTGGAATCAAGCTGGAGATGGGGATCCTTCGACTGGACCTACTGGATTAGGAGTTAGTTCTTGGTTTCAAGATGGCTTTGGAAATGTAGGAACTACAGGTGCAGTTAGGGTAAACCTATGGCTAGCAACTGCAAATGAATGGGTTTTATCTCCACAATACGATTTATCATCTGGTGGACCATTTCAATTAGAATTTGATTTTGGGATTTTTTCTTATTCTCAAACATCACCTGGAACTTTAGGATCTGATGACAGAGTTGAAGTTTTAATTTCAAGAGATGGTGGTGGATCATGGACTGGACTGACTAATTATAATAATAATTATGTTACTAGTCCTGGAGGAAATCATGAGATTATTCCTCTTCCAAATGATACTGGAATTGTTCAATTCGCTTTCTGGGCAACAGAGGGGACTGTAAATGATATTGAAGATAATGATGTAATGTTTGATAATTTTGAAATTTTACCTATACCTAGTTGTCCTCAACCTCAATATATTTCCCTGCTTAGCGCAACCACAGATAGTGCAACTTTAACATGGTCCACATTTGGAACAGATTCTCTTTGGAATATATATGTAACACCCGCTGGAATTAATCCAGATTCATCTCATTTAATTACGGTAAATAATGATACGGTATTTATTGGAGGATTGAATTCATCATCAGACTACGATTTTTACGTTCAATCTATTTGTTCTGCTGGGGATTCAAGCTTTCTAAGTGGTCCTTACTCATTTTCTACGCTTTGCGCAATAGCTAGTGCGCCTTATTCTCAAAGTTTTAGCGTTGGGTCATTACCAAATTGTTGGTCTCAAAGTGTTATTTCTGGAGATGGTTGGCAATTTTCTGGAACACCAGGTTATGATGCTGGAAATAATGGAAGACCATCAGGGTCGTATGCTTGGATAGATTTTTCAGCTAGTGATATTGGAACAGTGATGGAAGTGGTTTCTGTAGATGTTTCTGCTTTATCAGTTCCTCAAGTTGAGTTTGATTACTTTTGCTGGAATTCTAGTAACCCTAGTCCTGCAAATATTTTATATGTTGAAGCTAGAAATAATAATATTTGGGATACTGTTGGGGTACTACAAATTAATAGTATTTCTGGGTGGAATCCATATTCATTTTCACTAGTTGGATACGATAGCTCTGGAATTGTAAATGTAAGGTTTCGAGGTGAATCAGGTGGTGCTTCAGACGATTTTTACAATGATATTTTAGTTGATAATTTGTTTATAAGAGAAGCTCCAACATGTCCAAGTCCTTTATTGTCCACCGTAACAACTGATTCATTGACAGCTTCAAGTGCCTTTATTTCCTGGTTGCCTGGATTGAGTGAAACACTTTGGGGAATAGAATGGGGTCCTGCAGGATTTACTTTAGGAACAGGAAACTCTGATACTACATCTACTACCCCATTTGAAATTGACTCATTAATGTCAAATACCTTTTATGACGTATATGTTCAAGCTATATGTGACTCTATAGATCAAAGTTATTGGGCAGGTCCTTACAGTTTTATAACTGATTGTTTACCTATAAGTTCTCCTTACTACCAAAATTTTGATAATACAACTGCTCCAAATATTGACCAATGTTGGAGTGTTTTAAACTCAACAAACAGCACTGGAGCATGGATTCAAACTACAAATACCACATTTGACCCTCAAAGAACCGCTCCAAACTCTATTGAATTTTACAGCTCTAATGCAACTACGGGAAGTCTTCTCCTTGTTAGTCCATATATTTCTGATTTAGATACTACTAAAAGAATAAGATTTTATCTGCAAAATAATGGGAGTACATTTTACAACTCTGACCTTGTTGTTGGTACAATGTCTGATCCTACTGACGCTAATACATTTAATCTTTTACAAACTATACCTTATACAGTATTTGATGGAACTATTTGGCAAGAAATTGTCGTGAATTTTAACAACTATTTTGGAACAGATAATTATATTGCTCTAGGTCATGCTCTAACAAATACTTATGATTATATATGGATGGATGATTTTCATTATGAAGAATTGCCAAGTTGCATATCTCCAACAAATCTTGGAACATCAAATCTTAACGCTTCTGGTGCTGACTTAACTTGGTTTGCTGGAGGCACTGAGAGTTTTTGGAATGTTCAATGGGGAGTTTCTGGCTTTTCTTTAGGAAGTGGATTTGTTGATACTACATCAAATTACCTAGGATTCCATATAGATTCATTAAGCCCTACTACAAGCTATGATTTTTATGTTCAAGCAATATGTGACTCAGTAGATCAAAGTTATTGGGCAGGTCCTTACACCTTCTCAACACCATGTTCTGCAATTGTCCCTCCATCATTAGAAGACTTTAGTGCTGGATTTCCACCAGATGCGTGTTGGAATCAAGCAGGTAATGGGGACCCTTCAACGGGACCTACAGGATTAGGAACTAGTTCGTGGGTAACAGATGGGTTTGGTAATGTCGGTACTAATGGTGCCGTAAAAGTCAACTTATATACTACCGGGAAAAATGAATGGGTGTTGTCTCCACAATACGATTTATCATCTGGTGGACCATATCAAATAGAATTTGATTTTGGGGTTTTTGACTGGCCTAATCCAACCCCCGGTACTCTAGGTTCTGATGATAGAGTGGAGGTTCTTATCTCAAGAGACGGTGGAGGTTCATGGTCTGGGTTAACTAATTTTAATAATAATTACACTACAAGTCCGGGTGGAAATCATGAAATTATTGCACTTCCAAATGATTCCGGTATCGTTCAATTTGCTTTTTGGGCTACAGAAGGAACAGTAGATGATGCTGAAGATAATGATGTAATGTTTGACAATTTTGAAGTAGTTCCTGTTCCTAGTTGTCCTCAACCGCAATATCTTAATGTCATTAATATAGGGACAGACAGTGTTACAATTTCTTGGTCATCTTTTGCTACAGATTCACTTTGGAATATTTATCTTACTCCTAGTGGAGTGTCACCTGATACTAGCCATTTAACAGTTATAAATAACGATACAGTAGTCCTTAGCGGTTTATCATCTGCTACAACATATGACTTTTATGTTCAATCTGTATGTGCTGCAGGTGATTCAAGCTTCATAACTGGGCCAATTAGTTTTACTACCAATTGTACAGCATTTACGGCTCCTTATACTCAAGAATTTAGTCAAGGAAGTCTGCCGGTCTGTTGGTCTCAGAGTACAATTACTGGAGACGGATGGAGATTCACAGGAATTCCAGGGTATTCTGCTGGTAATAATGGTAGACCATCAGGGTCGTATGCTTGGATAGATTTTTCTGGTGTTGACCAAGGAACTGTTATGGAAGTTGCACCTGTTGATATATCTTCGTTATTAAGTCCTCAGATTGAATTTGATTTTTTCTGCTTTAATACAACGAATCCAAGTCCTCCAAATATTTTGTTTATTGAGGCATTCGATGGAGCAAATTGGTTAACAATAGATTCGATCCAAGATAATACTAATCAATCTTGGTCTACTTATTCTTTTCCAATTTTAGGTTTTGATGTGTCAGGAATTATCTACTTAAGATTCAGAGGAGAATCTGGAGGCGCTACGGATGATTTTTATAATGATATCTTAGTTGATGATTTGACAGTAAAAGAAGGTCCTCAAAATGATGTTGGTATTATACTTGCCAATTTACCTACTGCATCTACTGGATGTGAAGTGGATAGCTCTATAGTTACAGCTACTATTTTCAACTTTGGTTATTTGCCTCAATCCGGATTTACCATTCAGTACTCTCTTAACGGAACTCCTTTTGTGGAAACTGTTTTTGACACTTTACAACCTGGTGATTCATTATTGTACACTTTTACTCTTCCTGTGGATTTAACCCAAGATGGAATTTATAGTTTTGACTTTACAACCAATCTTACAAATGATGATAATACTGCAAACGATGCATATGGATCTACAATCGAAGTTCAAAACTACTATACACCAATAGCTCCAACAGTGACTGACGATACTGTTTGTGTAGACGCTTTCAATCCTAATGGTCAAATTGCAACTCTAATTGCCTCTGGTCCTGCAGGCGTAGATATTGATTGGTTTGATATTAATGATAATTATATTGGGACTGGCGATACTATGCAAACTGATACTATTAACACTACAACTAGCTTATTTGCAGCTTACAAAGAGCTAGCACCTGGCAATATGGGAGCTGTCAATAATACTTTTGGTGGTGGTGGCTACTATAATTTCTTTACAGAAGGACTTATGTTTGATGTTTATAATGATTTGACTATTGACTCAGTTACAATTTATCCATCAGATACTGGAACTGTAGGAATCATTATTCAAAGTATCTTAGGAAGTACTATTTTTAATGGAACTTATACCATAACTTCCCCGGTAAATACAATTTTTGGTCACAAAGTACCAATAGGAGTTAACATTCCTGCTGGACTTGGATATGGAATGTATATTTCATCAATTAGTCCAGGTACATTATCTTTATATAGGAATACAACCAATGCCTCCTATCCATACGATTATGGTAATGTAGCATCCATCACACAAGCATCCAATGGTTCTACAGACTTTTACTATTTTTTCTATAATTGGGACATCTCCACTATTAGCTGCTATAGTGATATGCAGGAAGCCATTGTATATGTAGATCCATGTACAAATATTAAAGAGAACAATTTTGGTGAATTTAGTATATCTCCAAATCCTAATAATGGATCTTTTGAAATTGATATGACTAACATAACTACTTCAACAGAAATTGAAATATTAGATCTCAACGGAAAAGTAATTTATAGAAATACTATTTCTAATAAAAATCAAAATATTAATATAGAAAATATTAGCAGAGGTGTTTACATCGTAAAAGCAACCCAAAATGAAAATATTAAAACTAAAAAATTAATAATAAACTAGTTTTAAGATAAAT
>CEUH01030323.1_pt1 | contig 12316 bp, 11 predicted proteins | sample 356461 | NCBI WGS metagenome assembly CEUH01 (sample SAMEA2623275, study PRJEB7988) | marine metagenome | isolation source: saline water (ENVO:00002010), including
TCCCCATATTTCGCTTCAAATCCACCAGAGGAAAATTTTATATCATCGGTCATTTCTGAATTAACAAAACTAAGACCCTCTTGTTGACCAGATCTTATCAAAAAAGGTCTGTAAATTTCAATCCCATTTACATATACAAGATTTTCATCAAAATTTCCACCTCTAACGGAGTATTGTGTGCTCATTTCATTATTAATACTTACTCCTGGAAGAGTTTTTAAAATATTTTCAATTCCAGGCTGAACCCCTTTAATATCTCTTAGTTTTTCAGGTGATATATTTTGAATAGACTTTAAATCTTCTCTTCTAGTTGTATTCAAAATAACTTCTGAGATTTGTTCAAACTTGGTGCTTAAAACTGGATTAAATTCAAGTATTTCATTTTCAGATAAGTTAACTGTAATTTGAAATCTTTTGTGATTTATGTGAGTAAACACAATATTTATATTTTTACCTGACTCAACTTCAATCTTGTAATATCCATTAATATTACTGATTGACCCTTTACTATCATATTGAATATTAACATCTTTTATTGGAAAATTTTCTTCATTTAAGATTAAGCCTGTAATAATAGCATCTTGCGAAAAAAAACAAAAGGGTACAAGACATAATAAAATGTATATAAAATTTTTCATTTTTTTAATGTTCTAAAAAAAACTTTTTCTAGATGTTTAGTATTCCCTACATTATCTGTAACATTAACTTTTAATATATTTTTAGATTCAGAATTATTGATGTTATCATTAAAATCATAGGTTAGAATTCCTTTCATTGGGTTGTATTCTAAAAGAATCCATTTGTCATTCAATGTGCCTGTATAAGAGTTTATTCCTGAATCTTTATCATTTATCATTAGTTGCAATTTAGTTCTGTTTGAAATCCACTGGTTATCTTCAATTTCAATTAAATTTATATTTGGTGGAATTGAATCAACTTTTACCATATAATTCCCTAAAAGTTTAATATCAGCAGTTTGTTTGCCATTTACCAAGTTGTTTGAAACAAAAGATGATTTATTTTCTTTATCAACCTTGGCAATATAAGTTTTGTTAGTTAACGAATCATTATAACGGTCCATATTAAATTTAATTGTTATTTTCTTTAAAACAGGAATTGAATCTTCATCGATTGATAAAATATTATTTCTTTCAATAATTTCAATTTCTTTATCAGTATAAAAGGTGTTTTTACTTATTTTAATAGTGGAACCAGTAAATGATAAATTGTATATACTATCCTTACTAATGGAATAAATATTTTCTAATTTTAACTCATTAGTTTTAGGATTTCTTTTTTCTTGCCAACTTATGGGAACCAAAATTTCAGTGTAATTTTTGTTGTAATCAAAAAGTCGGATAGAATATAGGTAAACTTTATTTTTATCTTTTATATTTACAATACCATTTCCAAGAGATCTATTATACATATCTAGCGGGTTGTAATCTTCAATATAAAGTTTCTGAATTTTGATTTTTTTATTTTTATAAGACGCATAGTCAATAAAGGTGTTAATGTGTCTCCATTCATCAAATGAAAATGAATTTAAATTCATGTCAAAAACTTTATAACCATTAAAGTTTGCGTTAATATTAGATAAACCCATTTTATTCCAAGTATTATTCATTTTATCATATGAGTTTACACCAAATCCTATTAATCCACTTGTATAAAGGGTATCAGAAATAAAAACTTTATTAGAAACCCTTGTTAGCTTAAGATTTTTAAAGCTTGAGTTAGAACCACTAATTGATTGCTCTGGTATTTCTTTATAAAATAAACCACTTACTACTGGAGGTATAGTGTCTAAAACAGTATACTTTTTATATTTCAACGGATTTACTGGTCTGTCTTTATCGTCACGTAGTTCATAATGTAAATGTGGGCCGTAACTTCTTCCTGTATTTCCGCTAAAACCGATTAATTCCTTCTCAGAAATTCTAATTTCATTTTTTTTTGGATAAACTCTAAAGGTGTATGACTCGTTAGAATATTGAATTTCTTTAACAATTTTCTCAATTTTAGGAGAATACTTTTTTAGATGTGCATAAACAGAAGATTGACCATTGTCATGTTTGATATATAATGCTTTTCCATAGCCACCATGAGTAACCTGTATTCTGCTTATGTAACCATCTCCTATTGAATATACTTTAAAGCCCTCAATTCCCTTTGTTTTTATATCGATACCTGCATGAAAATGGTTTGGTCGAAGTTCAGCAAAAGTACCTGAAAGAATTATTGGTATATCAAGTGGATAATCACCAGAGTTTTGGGAATTTATTATTGAATTAAACAGAAAAAATAATGTCAATAAATAATATCTCATTTCTGACTAAAATAATATATAATTGTAATTAATAAATGAAAAATTCAGAAAATTTAAAATTGAATGTTAAATTTGTAAGTATAGTATTTATAATGTGAAAAAAATTCAGGGTTTACTGTTTGATTTAGAAAAAAAAGTTGAGTATAGTTTAGCTGAGCTTTCAAGGTTGAAGGAGGAGAAAAATGTTTTATTAAATAAGAATCAAATCCTGACTAATGAAAAGAATGAATTAAACGCAGAATTTAGATTACTTGACGAGAAATTTAAGGCTTTAAAAATTGCAAATACTATTTCGGGTAGTGAAAATAATATTAATGAAACAAGAAGTGAGATTGACTCACTTATTAGAGAAATAGATATTTGTATTTCTCAATTATCAGATTAGAGTATGAGTGATAAACTTAAAATTAAGTTGTCAGTTGCCGATAGGATATATCCTTTAACAATTGATCCATCTCAAGAGGAGGGTTTGAGGTTGGCTTCTCAGCAAATTAATAGTCTGATTAAGAAGTTTGAACAGAATTATTCTGTTCGTGATAAGCAAGATGCTCTAGCGATGTGTGCTCTTCAGATTGCTTCAAGAAAGAAACAAAGTTCTTTGAATGAAGAAACATTTATTAATGATATTGAAGATAGGTTATCAAAGATGATAAAGATTTTTAATGAAGATAAATAAGTTCTTAAAATAAAATTGTAAAACTGCCTACATCAGTTTTTTTGTAAACTCAACGCTAATTAATTATAAAGGGTGAGTTTGGATTGTTAAATCGTGCTGAAATATCTATTCAGATTTTTGATCAGTCTTGTAGCCCTAATCCTGTTTAACTGGAGTTTAAATAAAAAGCTTTTGTAGGTTTTTTTAAATTTAAAATATAGTGATATCAACTAATATAATATTACTAAATAGTTTTAGACCTAGGGTGAAATTTATTCATTACGTTAACTAAAGCTTTATTATCTAAATGCATATATATTTCTGTAGTAGTTATACTTTCATGACCCAACAACTGTTGAATACTTTTTAAATCAGCTCCATTCTCAAGTAGATGAGTAGCGAAAGAATGTCTAAAAGTATGAGGTGAGACAGTCTTCTTAATCTGTGATTTTTTTGAAAGATTTTTAACAATTGTGAAAATCATCGCACGAGTTAACTTATTTCCATTTCTGTTTAAAAAAAGAATATCTGAATATTTTGTCACTACTTTTATTTTTGACCTAGAATTAGATAAATAATCATTAATACATTTTTTATTAGTGTCACTTATAGGCACCAGTCTTTGCTTATTTCCTTTACCTGTAACTTTAATAAAGTCTTCGCTTAAATATAAGTCAGAAATTTTTAGATTTATTAGTTCGCTAACCCTTAATCCACATCCATATAAAGTTTCAATTATTGCTATGTTTCTTTCCGATTCTTTTTTTGTTTTATCGATATTTTTGATCATTAGATTTATCTCAACAAGTGATAGTGTGTTTGGAAGCTTTCTCTGTAATTTAGGTGAATCAATATTTGATAAAGGGTTGGTTTTAATTAATTTTTCAAATAATAAGTAATCATAAAAACACCTTATTCCGGAAATTATTCTAGATTGTGAATTTGCTTTAACTTCTTTGGAAATATGAAAAACAAATTCCTTTAAATGATCAGGTTCAACATATAATGGACTTATTTTTCTTTTATTAGTGCTAAGAAATAATTTTAATTTTTTAAGATCATTTTCATAACTAGATATGGAGTTTTCGCTTAAACCTCTTTCAATTTTAAGATAGTCTTTGAAATCGTTAATTGCATGATTCCATTTCATAATTAATCAATCTTTAATAAATTTAATAAATTTACAACGTGAAAAAAATTATTATAATTAATGGCCCAAATTTAAATCTTTTAGGAGTAAGAGAAACATCAATTTATGGAAAGCAATCATTTAATGATTATTTAAATGAGTTAAAGACGAATTATTCATCTGTTGCAATTGAATTTTACCAATCAAACATAGAGGGTGAATTAATCAATAAACTTCATGAGGTTGGTTTTATGTATGATGGTATAATTTTAAATGCAGCTGCTTATACCCATACCTCAGTTGGAATAGCAGATGCGATTGCTGCTATACATACACCTGTTATCGAGGTACATATTTCTAATATTCACAAGAGGGAGAAAATAAGACACAGCTCCTTAATTTCTAAAAATGTTGAGGGGGTTATATGTGGTTTCGGATTAAAATCTTACGCACTTGCGTTAGAAGCTTTAATTTAAAGATGAATTACCTCACCATAAGCAGCAGCAACTGCCTCCATGACTGCTTCAGACATCGTTGGATGAGGGTGAATTGTTTTCAATACTTCAGTGCCAGTCGTTTCAAGCTTTCTTCCTAAAACAGCTTCAGCAATCATATCTGTTACTCCAGCTCCAATCATGTGACAACCTAGCCATTCTCCGTATTTTTCATCAAAAATAACCTTTACAAAACCATCTTTTAATCCAGATGCACTTGCTTTTCCTGAGGCTGAGAAAGGGAATTTACCTACTTTTATTTTATAGCCTTTTTCAATAGCTTGTTTTTCAGTTAAACCAACGCTAGATATTTCAGGACTGCAATATGTGCAGGAAGGAATATTTCCGTAATCAATTGGTGAGACATCATGACCGGCAATTTTCTCAACACATAAAATACCTTCAGCTGAAGCAACATGAGCTAGGGCAGGACCAGCTACTATATCTCCTATAGCATAATATCCAGGAATATTAGTGCTATAGAATTTATCTACTAGAATTTTATCTTTGTCTGTTGCGATACCAACATCTTCTAAGCCAATATTTTCAATATTGGATTTAACCCCTACAGCTGATAGTAAAATTTCAGATTCAACAACTTCTTCTTTATCATTTACTTTAACTTTTGCTATAACCTTATTTTTTCTTTTTTCAACAGACATAACCTCAGAAGAAGTCATAATCTTAATACCTTTTTTTTTGAAAGACTTTTCCAATTCTTTTGAAACATCGACATCTTCTAGCGGAACAATATTAGGCATGTATTCAATTACAGTCACATTGGTACCCATACTATTAAAAAAATAAGCAAATTCAACTCCTATCGCACCTGATCCAACAATAGTAATACTGGCAGGTTGTTTTTCTAATGTCATAGCTTCACGATAACCTATAATTTGCTTACCATCCTGAGGAATAGAGGGTAAGACTCTTGATTTTGTCCCTGTGGCAATAATTATGTAATTAGCTTTATACTCAGTTCCGTCAACGGAAACAGTTTTATCTTTTTTTAATTTTCCATATCCTTTTAAAACATCAATTTTGTTTTTCTTCATAAGAAAATTAACCCCTTTGCTCATTCCAGACGCAACATTTCTGCTTCTTTTTACAACTTTTGTAAAGTCAGGACTAATATTTTCTGCATTTAAACCATAATCTTCAGCATGATTTAAATATTCAAATACTTGTGCTGATTTTAGCAGAGCTTTTGTAGGGATACAACCCCAATTTAAGCAAACCCCACCAAGACTTTCTTTTTCAACAACCGCTGTTTTAAAACCTAACTGAGAAGCTCTAATGGCTGTTACATAGCCTCCTGGCCCACTACCAACTACAATTATATCATAATTATTCATAAGCTATTTTTTATTTGAATCTTTATTAAAATCTATACTGACCGAATTAACACAATATCTTAATCCTGTTTCTGTTGGACCATCATTGAATACATGGCCTAAATGCCCTTCACAATTTACACATACTATTTCAGTTCTTACCATATTGTGGGAATAATCGTCAACATATTTAATTGCACCCTCAATTGCTTCGTCAAAACTTGGCCAACCACAATTAGTTTCAAATTTCTGATCACTATTAAAAAGGGGGGTTTTACAACCATTACAATTATAAACACCATTTTCAAAATGTAGATTATATTTACCTGTGTGAGGATATTCAGTGCCTTTTTGTCTAAGCACTCTATATTCTTCATCACTCAGAATGTTTTTCCATTCTTCTTCTGTTTTATTAACTTTTTGTTTGGCCATTTCAGTATCTTTTAAATAGATTTTATTTTGTGAAACTATGATGTTATGTGATGTGATAACAAAAATTAAAAATAATGTGATTTTTTTAATCATGAAATATTAAATCAAATCAATAAAATATTGTAATATTATTATTGATTAATAAATGCAAATTTATTTTAATTAAATGAAATTTTATAAAAAAGGTGATAAAAAATTATTAAATGCATGGGCATTTTACGATTGGGCAAATTCTGTATATCCTTTAGTAATTTCTACTGCTATCTTTCCGATTTACTGGACAATTATCACAAAAAGTGAAAATATAAATTTTCTTTGGTTTGAATCAATTCAAAATGATGCATTCATAAGTTATTTATCGTCAATAACATTTATAATCTTAGCTTTTATTTCACCATTGCTTTCAGGTATTGCAGATCACACAGGGCAAAAGAAATTATTTATGCAATTATTTTGCTATTTAGGAGTAATTTCTTGTTTGTTTTTGTACTTCTTCGGTGCAAATCATTTTAATGCAGGAGTATTTTACTACTTCTTTGCAATAGTTGGTTTTTGGGGAAGTCTAGTTTTTTATAACTCGTATTTACCGGATATTGCAAATAAAAAGCAACAGGATCTTACAAGTGCAAAAGGTTATTCCTTAGGTTACATAGGAAGTACATTATTACTCATAGCTATTCTTTTCTTTGTAAATTTCCCCCAAATATTTAATATTAATCATAATATATATTTTGCTGAATTGGGTGCTATTGAAACTTCCTCTAAAATACCGATTTTTGGATCATTTAGGTTGGAATATTTTTTAGAACCTAGCTACATAAAAGCAATGAAATTATCATTTATTTTTGTAGGTTTATGGTGGTTTATATTTAGTCAGTATTCATTCTATTATTTGCCTGGAAAAACATATTACAGTCAAAATAAAGATAAATTATTTTCTTACAAAATTTTATTAAGTGGTTTTAATCAAATAAAAGTTGTATTTAATGAGTTAAAAGAAAATCGTAGTCTTAAATTGTTTTTATTCTCTTTTTTTATTTTCACAATTCCTTCTCAGACTATAATACTTTTAGCAACCTATTTTGGGTCTGATTTGAATGAAATTGATTGGGCAGATGAAGAAGCTATGAAGACTGGGTTAATTGTCGCGATAATTGTTATTCAGATCTTAGCTGCATTAGGCGCATATTTATCTGCTAAGCTTTCATCTATTTTTGGAAACTTTAAAACATTAATATTTGTTAATTTGATTTGGGGAGCTATATGTCTTTTTGGGTTTTTTGTAAAATCACCACTTGAATTTTATATTGCGGCAGCTTTTATTGGTTTAGCTATGGGTGGTATTCAAACTCTTTCAAGATCTACATATTCAAAATTAATTGATTCAGAAGATTCAACATCTTATTTTGGTTTTTATGATTTTTCTCAAAAATTAAGTATTGTTTTGGGTACAGCTTTGTATGGTACTATGGATCTGCTTTTAGGTAATGTTAGAATAGCCATTTTACTTTTTGCTTTATTTTTTATTCCATCGATATTATTATTAATAAAGCTTAATTACTCAAAAAAATAATTTTTTAATGGCATAGTAGTTGAAATATATATTGTGTAATTAGTGATTTTTATCATCTTGCACAGAGAAATAATTACCTATTTACATACTAAATATTTTTTATGTCTAGAAAAAACCTATTTAATATTGACAATTTGTCAGCTCAAGAATTTGATGAAAATGCTGAATTAATTCCTCTTATGACTACAGAAGATGAATTGGAAATAAGTAAGGAAGAGCTGCCATTAACCTTACCAATTCTTTCATTAAGAAACACTGTTTTATTTCCAGGTGTAGTTATACCAATTACTGCATCTAGAGACAAGTCAATAAAATTGATTAAAGATGCAAATAATTTCAATAAACTTATCGGGGTTGTTGCACAAAAAGATGAAAATATCGAAGATCCAAATTCGAAAGATATATACAATATTGGAACTGTAGCTAAAATATTAAAAGTGTTACAGATGCCAGATGGAAATACTACTGTTATTATCCAAGGTAAAAAGAGGTTTGAGATTGAAAGGGTTATTTCTGAAAAGCCATATATAACATCTAATATTAAAGATTATCCTGAAAAAATTCCAGGGAAACAAAATTCAGAATTTAACGCGATTATTGATTCTATAAAAGATTTATCTCTAGAGATAATTAAAAGGAATCCGAATATCCCGTCTGAGGCATCGTTTGCTATTAAAAATATTGAAAGCAGTTCATTTCTAATAAATTTTGTTTCATCAAATTTAAATTTACCAGTAAATGAGAAACAAGTTTTATTGGAAATTAATAACCTTCAGAAAAGAGCACTTGAAACACTCAAGTATATGAATATTGAGTTTAAAAAACTTGAAATAAAAAATGATATACAATCAAAAGTTCAAACCGATTTAAATCAACAACAAAGAGAGTTTTTTCTTCATCAACAAATGAAAACAATTCAAGAAGAATTGGGTGGTGTTAGTCATGATTCCGAATTGGATGATATGCGAAACAGAGGTATGAAGAAAAAATGGAATATTGAAATTAAAAAACATTTTGAAAAAGAGTTAGCAAAACTACAACGAATGAATCCTCAAGTTTCTGAGTATTCAGTTCAAAGAAATTATTTAGATTTAATTCTTGACTTGCCATGGAATGAATTTTCAAAAGACAAATTTGACTTAATCAAAGCAAAAAAAATATTAGATAGAGATCATTTTGGATTAGATGATGTAAAAAAAAGAATTATAGAATATCTCGCTGTACTAAAGCTTAGAAATGATATGAAGTCTCCTATTTTATGTTTACAAGGTCCCCCCGGAGTTGGTAAAACCTCTTTAGGTAAGTCAATTGCAGAGGCCATTGGCAGAAAATATGTTAGGATATCTCTTGGAGGATTGCGTGATGAGGCAGAAATTAGGGGGCACAGAAAAACATATATTGGTGCTATGCCTGGAAGAATTATACAAAACATTAAAAAAGCAAAAACTTCTAACCCTGTTTTTGTTTTGGATGAAATTGATAAACTTACATCATCAAATGTTGGTGATCCTTCATCAGCTATGCTAGAAGTTTTAGATCCAGAGCAAAACAACGAATTTTATGATAATTATCTAGAAAAAGGTTTTGATCTATCAAAAGTGATGTTTATAGCAACATCTAATAATACTTCCAATATTCAACCAGCTTTGTTAGATCGAATGGAGATTATTAATGTTAGCGGGTATACAACAGAAGATAAAATTCAAATTGGAAAAAAGTTTTTACTACCTAAGCAAATTAAAGAACATGGCCTAAAGTCCAAAGATTTGAAATTAGGTGTGCGTGTTATGGAAAGTGTAATCGAAGGTTACACTAGAGAATCTGGAGTCAGAGGTTTAGAAAAAAATATAGCTAAAATAGTTAGATATTGTGCTAAAAATATAGCTACAAATGTTGAATATGATTCCAATATTTCTTCTGAAGTATTAACAGAAATATTAGGTCCAGCTAAACTTTTAAGAGATAAGTATGAGTCAAATGAAATAGCAGGTGTTGTTACCGGTTTAGCATGGACAAGAGTTGGGGGAGATATATTATTTATTGAATCTACTTTGTCGAGAGGGAAAGGAAAACTTTCAATAACAGGTAATTTAGGTAAAGTTATGTCTGAATCAGCAACCATAGCTCTTGAATATTTAAAATCAAACTGTAGTCAATTTAACATTAATGTTGATATTTTTAACAAGTATAATATACATATACATGTTCCTGAGGGGTCAACCCCTAAAGATGGTCCAAGCGCTGGTATAGCGATGTTAACTTCTTTGACCTCATTATTTACTCAAAAAAGGATAAAATCGAGAATAGCAATGACCGGAGAAATAACATTAAGAGGTAAAGTTTTACCTGTTGGGGGAATTAAAGAAAAAATATTAGCTGCAAAGCGAGCTAAAATCAATGAGGTAATCCTTTCCGCTCGAAATAAGCCTGATGTAAACGAAATAAACGAAAGCTATATCAAAGGTTTAAAATTTCATTACGTAGATGAAATGAGCGAGGTAATTAACATAGCGTTGACTGACAAATTTGTTAAAAATCCTAAAAAATTATAATATTATTTATTTATCTGAGTTTTAGACACATGAGAATTAAGAAAACTCTGGCTTTAATTTTTTTTTCTTTAGTTCTATGTTCCAGCTTATCTTACAGTCAAATCGCTGGAGAATCAACTTATCAATTTTTGAATATTCCTAATTCGCCTAGGCATTTAGCATTAGGCGGAAAGAATGTTACAATTCAAGATGATGACGTTATTTCAGGTCTTTTTAACCCCTCGTCTATAAATCAAAAGATGGATAATATGTTATCAGTTAATTACTTTACTTATTTTTCAGATATATCCTATGGTTCATTGTCTTATGCATATAGGCTTGACAACAGAGGTAATACAATTCATTTTGGTTTTTCATATATTAATTATGGTGATTTTGTTGGATATGACGAATTTGGTAATTATACATCAGATTTTTCTGGAAATGAATCTGTTTTTTCAGTAGGTTACGCCAAAAAATTAAATAATATTCCAATAATTTTTGGTTCAAATGTGAAATTCATCACTTCAACATTTGAACAATATAATTCGTATGGGATAGCTGTAGATATTGGATTTTTTTATAACGACAATTTAAATGATATCAAAGCATCCTTGGTGTTTAGAAATATCGGATATCAAATTAAGCCATACAATGAAATTAACGAGAAGCTACCATTTGAAATTAATCTCGGGGTATCTCAAAAACTAGAGAATGCACCGATTACTTGGCATATTACATTAGAAAATCTTCAAAAGTGGCCAATAGGCTTAGTAAATCCATCAAGAATAATAACCGATTTAGACGGAAACATTACTGAAGAAAAAATCTCTTTTTTTAATGAAATTCTCAGACATACTATTATTGGGGTTGAATTATTTCCTAATTCTTTTTTTAAAATGCAGCTTGGATATAGCTTTAGACGTTCAGAAGAACTAAGGATATTAGATCAAAGAAACTTTTCGGGTATATCATTTGGATTTGGAATGAAATTTAACAAACTTCGTTTTAATTATTGTCATTCAAGATATTCAAGTACATCAAATGTTAATTTTATTGGATTACAATTAGACTTAAATTAATGAAAAAACTCACGATAGCCATAGATGGTCATGCATCTACTGGAAAAAGTTCAATTGCCAAGGAAATAGCCGTTAAATTTGGTTATATATATATAAATTCTGGCTCAATGTACAGGGCAGTTACACTTTTTGCAATTGAAAATAAATTATTAGGGGAATTAAATGATAATATTGATTTATTCATTAAAAAGTTAAACGATATATCCATTAATTTTAGATTTAATGAAAACAATTTAATTTCAGAAATTTTTTTAAATTCCAGAAACGTCGAAAAAGAAATTGGCAGTTTAGAAATTTCAAATTATGTTAGTAAAGTTGCTGCAATTCCTGAAATAAGAAAAGAAATGGTAAAGCTGCAGAGAAATATTGACAGAAAAAAAGGTGTGGTAATGGATGGCAGAGATATTGGGTCTGTAGTGTTTCCTGATGCCGATATAAAATTATTTCTTACAGCATCAGATACTGTGAGGGCCAACAGAAGGTATGAAGAAATGATAAATAACGGATTATCTGTCAGTTATGATGATATACTAAACAACATAAGGATTAGAGATAAACTTGATTCATCAAGGATTGATTCACCTCTTAAAATTGAAAAGGAAGCTGTTGTAATTGATAACAGTAATATGTCAATTGATGAGCAAATTAAACAAATAATACTTCTGATTGATAAAAAAATAGATAATTAATACAACTTAATCTCCAATATCTTAATAATATTTTTTATTTTCGCATGCCTTTTGTCATATAATAACTG
>CEUH01013964.1_pt1 | contig 12280 bp, 12 predicted proteins | sample 356461 | NCBI WGS metagenome assembly CEUH01 (sample SAMEA2623275, study PRJEB7988) | marine metagenome | isolation source: saline water (ENVO:00002010), including
TTGTTTTGCTGATCTTTGTTTTGTTTGTCTTTATTCTGCTGGTCTTTATTTTGTTGCAATAATCTCATTGCGTATGATAAATTATGTCTTGCATCATCATCAGAATTATATCTTAATGATGTTTTGTATTGATCAATCGCATTTTGTAATAATTCACTGTTTGGTTGCTCACTTTGTTCTTTTAATTGTTGACTATACTCAGTTAAATAACTGTTGCCAATATTAAAGTGAGTATTTGCTTTTTCTGTATTATTTTTTGATGAGTTTAAAAAGATATTATAATTGTCTCTGGCATCCTCAAATTCACCCTTCATAAATGAGGCATTTCCCATGTTATAAATGGCTCTAAAATTACTCGTGTCGTTAGAAAATGATGATTCATAGTTGATTAACGCAGTATCATAACTACCATTTTTATAAGTATTATTTCCTTCTTTAAAAGCTATTTTGCTTTCGATACTTTGTGCATTGATTAATGCATTTAAAATACAAATTAATAATATTGAAACACTATATTTTTTCATGATTCGAATAATGAAATTTTGTCATCAATTTTTCCTCTCTTTTCTAAAATGATAAAATCTAACAGTAGTAAAATTAATCCTGGAATTAAAAACCATTGAAACTGGTCATCATAAGTCGAATATCTGTCTTTTTTTAAAGTGGTTTTTTCAATTTTACTAATTCTATCTAAAATTTTTCTAAGATTTAAACTTAGTCCTTTCGTTCTTGTATAAGTTCCATTCCCTGCTTGTGCTATTGACATCAGATTTTCTTCATTTAATTTGGTAAGTACAGTGGTTTCGTCTTCTGCTTTTTTAATTCCTACTTTTTTTCCATTTTTTACTATAGGTATGGGAACACCTTTTTCAGAACCCATACCAACTGTGCATATTACAACTTCATTATTTGCAGCTTCTTCTGCAGCATCGATAGCCATTTGCTCGTGGTCTTCTCCATCTGAAATAATAATTATTGCTTTATTCGTTTTTCTTTCACTGTTAAAAGAACTCATACAAAGTTCAATAGCATTACCAATATCTGTTCCTTGAGATGATATCATATCAGTTCCAATGCTCTTCAAAAAAAGTTTTGCAACTTGGTAATCGGGTGTAAGTGGTAATTGTTTGTAGGCTTCACCAGCAAAAACTACAATTCCTACATGATCGCCTCTTAGTTGATTAAAAAGTTTTCCAATAGCTAACTTAGCAACATCAAGTCGATTGTAATTATTTACTATATCTTCTGCCATCATACTTTTACTAATGTCTAGAGCAATCATAATATCAATTCCCTTTGATTCGACTGTTCTCTCATTTTCTCCATATTGGGGATTAGCAGCAGCAATAATTAGAAGTCCAATTGCAATTCTGAATAAGAAAAATTTTATAGTTGATCTTTTGTATGAAAAACCATTAAATATTTTACTTAAGGTATCGATTTTAGCAAAATTTTGAATAGCATTATTTTTCCAATTACGGTTTTTTATCCATATTATATTGATGGATATTAATACAATCAATAACCATAATCTTTTCGGATGCTCAATTCTAAACTCTTTGACATTAGTTATTAAATATTGGTAAATTAATAGCAAACATCCCCAAAATAATATTTCAAGAATTATAACCGAAATTATTGAGTTAGAGTTGGGGTAATGGTATTTTTTATTTGTTTTTTTCAAGAAATAGTAGGAGTTATAAATTTGGTAATAATAAATTCTAGTAATAACAATGCAATCCCTATAATAATGAAAATCCCAGCTTTTTCAGGGAGATCTACATCATACTCAACAGTTTTAATTTTAGCTTTTTCCATTTCATTGATTTCTTTATATACTTCTTTCAATTTTTTATTATCTGTAGCTCTGAAGTATTTGCCCCCTGTTTGATTAGCAATTTTTGTTAAGGTTTCTTCATCAATTTCAACATCTACATAATCATAGACGTAACGCCCAGAAAATGGATCGATGGCTACTGGTGTTTTAGCTTTTCCATTAGTTCCAACCCCAATAGTGTATACTCGAATATTAAACTCTTTTGCAATTTCAGAGGCATTCAATGGGTGTATTTTACCATGAGTGTTCACACCATCAGTTAGTAATATAATTACTTTACTAGGAGCTGAACTTTCTCTTAACCGATTTACTGCGGTGGCTAATCCCATTCCAATAGCAGTTCCTTGTTCGACGATACCTTGTTCTGAGGACTCAATAAGTTCAATAAGAATTTCCCTATCTGATGTTAACGGGCACTGTGTATAAGCTTCTCCTTCAAAAATTACTAAACCTACTCGATCATTTTTTCTGTCTTTCACAAATTCTTTTGCTAAATCTTTTGAGGCTTCAAACCTATTAGGTGAAAAGTCTTTTGCTAGCATACTACCAGATGCATCCATTGAAATAACAATATCTATTCCTTCTTTGAAAAGCTCTGTTTCTGAGTGAGCTTCTATTGCTACTTGTGGTCTTGCCATAGCAATAACAAGAAAACTCAAACCAAGTAATTTTAGACTAAATTTAATATGTTGATAAAAGGACAGATAAGATTTTGTTGTTCCCTTAAATAGTTCTAATGAAGAGATTTTAATATGCTCATTTTTATTATTATTCGAATAAAGGTAAATCAGTACCGAAATAGGAACTAGTAGAAGTATCCAAAGTGCCCACTGATCTGTAAATTGATATTTGTTAAGCCAATTGTTCACTTTCTATTTTGTTATCTTTTTTAATTAAATCTGTTCTTTGCTCAGTTATCAAATTTTTAACAAAATCAATCGCATGTGAGTTATCTTTCTCAAGAGGTTTTGATTTTGCAAATTTTACAATATCTGAGATAGTGAAAAACCTTTTTAAATCCTCTAAATACTTTTCTGGTATAGAAGTCCATTTTAAACTTTCTAAAATTTCATCACTAGTTTTTTCGAATGTTTTTACTTTATATCGATGTTCTAAAAATGCCCATAAAACTTCAGATAATTCACTGTAGTATTTTTTGAAGTAACCATTTTGCCAAAGTTTATTATTATATATATTTTCCAATCGTTCTAGTAATTGTATTTCCAAAGCAATGGTTTCTTCTTTAGTTTCTAATGATTTAGAATTATTTGGTTTCGTAATGAAATAATAAGCAAGTCCAATTGCCATTAAAATCCCAAGAATCCATAAACTATACTTTTTTATGTAATAAAAGAGATACTCCCACCAGTAAATGGAGATTTCTTTAATTGGTTTTATAGACTTAATTGGTGTAGTTTGGTCAATAGCTTTTAACTGGATATTAAAAAGTATTGCGTTAGAATAAGAAGTATCATCGTTAAATACACCAATTATCGGGGGAAACTCAAATTTCCCTGTGTCAAAGTTGGCAATGGTAAACTGCTTTGAATATTGAATGAAATAATCATTTTCTGAGTCTTGGAAAGACTTCTTAGTTATATTGCTACTGTTCCATAGTTCCCAGTTATTCCCAAGCGTATCATTATTCCCAGCTAGTTTGAAATAAACTGTATCAATCTTTTGGATGGCTGGAATATTTAAAGTAACATTTATTTTAGCAGGCTCACCTACTAAAAGTTGTGTCTTATTAGCTTTTGCAGAACAAGTATAATTTTGTGCTGTTGAAAAAACAGGGACAAGTAGAAATATGTAAATAATAAATCTCAACGTTTTTTGAATAAATTCATTAATGGTTTGATATACCCAGATTGTAACTCAATATTCGCGTGATCAACTTTAGACTTCTTAAAAATTTCTAATACTTCGTGCTCTCTAGATAATGCGTTTTGTTTATAGATTTCTCTAACTCTTTTACTGCCAGTATTAATCCATTCTTCTTTTCCAGTCTCACTATCTATAAACTTAGATAAACCAATATCAGTTAATTCTTTTTCTCTTTGATCATATATTCTCAATGCAATCAAATCATGTTTTTTAGAAGTAATTTTAAGTGCGTTTTCGAAGTTGTTTCCTATGAAATCTGAGATTAAAAATGCGATTGCCCTTTTTTTAATTAAATTATTAAAATGACGTACAATTTTCCCTATATCAGTTTTATTAGATTTTGGTTTAAATTCTATTAATTCTCTTATGATTCTTAAAATGTGCTTTCTTCCTTTTTTTGGAGGGATGTATAGTTCTATTTGGTCAGAAAATAAAAGAGCTCCAATTTTATCATTATTCTGAGTCGCTGAAAAGGCTAGTACAGCACCAATTTCAGCTATAAATTCTCTTTTTAATAATTCATCAGACCCAAAAGATTCTGATCCTGAAATATCAATTAAAAGCATCACAGTAAGCTCTCTTTCTTCTTCAAAGACTTTAACAAAAGGTTGGTTAAATCTAGCAGTTACATTCCAATCAATTGTTCTAATTTCGTCCCCAGGAATGTAATTTCTAACCTCTGAAAAAGCCATTCCTCTTCCCTTAAATGCAGAATGGTATTCTCCTGAGAAAACTTGTTTAGAAAGACCTTTAGTCTTGATTTCAATTTTTCTAACCTTTTTTAATAATTCGTTAGTATCCAATTTTCCAATTTATTTAGGGAACATCAACTCTGTTGAGAATTGTATTAATCACATCTTTTGTGCTAACATTTTCTGCTTCGGCTTCATAGGACAAACCAATTCGGTGTCTGAGCACGTCAGCACTAACAGCTCTAACATCTTCGGGGATAACGTAGCCTCTTTTTTTAAGAAATGCATAAGATTTGGCTGCTTTTGCAAGCGATATACTTGCTCTTGGGGATCCTCCAAATGAGATGAAATGCTTTATTTCATTCAAATGATAATGTTCTGGTTCTCTGGTAGCATAAACAATATCAACAATATATTTTTCAATTTTTTCATCCATGTAAATTTGTTTTACTACATCTCTTGCTCTAATAATTTGTTTAGGATCAACTACTTTTTTGGGTTCGGGGAAACCTTGTGAAGAAACATTTGATCTTATAATTAACCTTTCGTCTTCTCTTTTGGGATAGGGAAGTACCACTTTCAACATGAACCTATCAACTTGTGCTTCTGGTAACGGATATGTTCCTTCTTGCTCTATGGGATTTTGTGTCGCCATTACTAAAAACGGTTCTGGAAGTTTATAGGTTTGGTCTCCAATGGTAATCTGTCTTTCTTGCATAGCTTCTAAAAGCGCGCTTTGGACCTTTGCAGGAGCTCTATTGATCTCATCAGCAAGAATAAAATTAGAAAATAGAGGCCCTTTTTTGGATATAAATTCTTCTTTCTTTTGATTGTAAATCATAGTTCCTAATAAATCAGCAGGTAAAAGGTCTGGGGTGAATTGGATTCTTTTAAAATCCACATCAACAACCTTTGAGAGCGTACTAATTGCTAAAGTTTTGGCTAAACCAGGTACACCTTCAAGTAAAATATGGCCGTTTGATAGTAATCCAATCATTAAGCTTTCAATCATATGCTGCTGGCCGATTATTATTTTCTTAATTTCTAAATTTAGTAAATCAATAAAACTACTTTCATTTTCAATAAGTTGATTGATAGCATTTATATCTACGTTTTCAGTATTACTTGATTTTTCTTGAATTTCCATGTAAGATTTTTTGTTTATGTAAAAATCAAAAATCTTTTAAATTCCTAAACAATATTGGTGTTAATATATGTTAACAATTTCTGAAAATTTATTGCAAATAACATCAATCAAAAATTACATTTGCGTAATGAAAAATAAACTAAAACTCTCAGAGTGTATAAGTGCTGTCGCTAATTTTCACGATGCATTTAAAATTAAGAATGAATATTCACCTAAAGCTATAATCCCAAAAGATGACTTTCAATTGAGATTTAATTTAATGAAAGAAGAGAACGAAGAATATCTTCAAGCTGCAAAAGAAGGCGATTTAGTGGAAATAGCCGACGCTATTGGGGATATGCTTTATATACTTTGTGGAACTATGTTAAAACACGGATTACAAGAAAAAATGGAGGATATTTTTCTTGAAATTCAAAGGAGTAACATGAGTAAACTTGATAAAGATGGAAATCCGATATACAGAAAAGATGGGAAAGTAATGAAATCTGACTTATATTTTAAGCCCGACATTAAAAAAATAGTTGAAAATTAAAATCCAATTTTTTGCTCAGATGAGTTCATGGTCTGCTTAAGTTCAATCATTTTAAGACAAGAAATCGCACATTCAACACCTTTATTTCCGTGCTTCCCGCCAGATCTATCGATGGATTGTTGTTCGTTTTGGTCAGTTAACACACAAAATGTAGCAGGTTTATTAAATCTGAGCCCAATACTCATTATTCCATTTGTTGCACCTTGGCATACGTAATCAAAGTGTTTAGTTTCCCCTTGAATAACGCAACCAATGCAAATAACTCCATCAACAGTGTTTTTATCTAGTAGGAATTGTGCGCCTAATGGAAGTTCAAAAGTTCCAGGAACGTAGTGAATTTTAATGTTATCTTCCATTATTCCTGAAGATATTAAGGTGTTTACAGCTCCTTCTTTTAATCTTTCTGTTATTTTGTTATTCCATTTAGATACAACCAACCCTACTTTAACTTTTTCAGAATTTGATAAAGTTACACTTTCAATTACAGAAAGATCTTTGCCTTTGGTAGCCATTATTCAGGATTTTCAGTTTCAAATTGATACACTGGTTGACCAAGTTTTAGTGACTCCATGTATTTTTCAGCATCATTTGAATAAATTGAATTGGGGTAACTCACAAATAGCAGTTTGTAAGTTTGAATAGCTTCTTTATAATTTCCTTCAGCTTCTTGGCAAAATGCTGCTTTCATCATGTAGATTGGAGAGGTAAGCTCATTATCTCTTCTTTTATACGCTTTTGTGTAATAAGTTAGTGCATCTGAAACTGATCCAAGTTGTAAAAATGCATCTCCAATTGCACCAAGTTTAATTGTTCCAAGTAATTCATCATCAAAATTAACTTCCTTGAGTGTTTGGATAGCCTTTTCATATTCTCTGTTGTTTAGATAAGAGATTCCAAGATTGTATTTAGCAACTTCTCCACCTTTATAACCTGCATAATCTTCACTAATTTTTCTAAAACCACTAAAAAAACCTAATGAATCACCATTGATGGCTCTAACCCAGTTTTGACTGTCAAACGCCATGGACTCAGCTTGCCATATTTTTTCAATAGATTCCTTTTCTTTAGGAATTTCGAACATATCTAAATAGATAAATTTATAACCTAAAAGCCCCACAAAAATTGTTGCAAGAGCTACGACAATAGCAATAGATTGGATTTTATTTTTAAGATAAAATTTGTATAAATCTTCTCCTAAAATTGACTCCAAATCAACAGCTGCTTTGCTGGTATCATCATTAAGTGAAATCTGATCTACAGATTCTTTTTCTTCAATTACTTCTTTTTCTTCTGACATCTATATTAATTTATTGTAGGCCTTCGTTGATTAAATTAATTTGCAAAAATAGTTTTTTTTACAAATTAAAAACTATTCTTTTATATCGTATTTTTGACATATGCATTTAAATTCGTTATCACTCATTAATTTTAAGAACATTCAACAAATTGAAATTAATTTTTCTAACAGAGTTAATTGCTTTATTGGAAACAACGGTCAGGGAAAAACTAATTTATTAGACGCTATCTACCACTTAAGCTACACCAAAAGTTTTTTCAATTCAATTGATAGTCAAAACATTATGTTTGATCAATCTTTTTATGTAATTCAGGGTGATGTCTCAGTAGAGTCTGAAAATTTCTCCTTGTATTGTGCTCTTAAAAAGGGTGATAAAAAAATTTTTAGAAAAAATAAAAAGGTATATAAAAAGTTAGCAGATCACATTGGTTTTTTTCCAGTAGTTATGATTACTCCTTATGACATAAATTTGGTTTTAGAAGGCTCTGAGACAAGAAGGAAGTTTTTAGATGCTTTTATTGCTCAATTTGACAAATCTTACATTCAAGAGCTAATTCAATATAACAAACTACTCAAACAAAGGAATGCGCTTTTAAAGATATCTCATAATGCAGATTCTAGTGAGTTAATGGAAGTTTACCAAATTCAGATGGAAGAAAAGGCACATTTTATTTATAAAAGAAGGAGTGATTTTGTTTGCGATTTTATTCCACTTTTTAATAAATTTTATAAAGATATTTCATCTGAAAATGAAAATGTTGGTTTGAATTATATTTCAGCACTTGAACATAACTCAATGAAAGATATTTTCATTAATAATAAGAACAAAGATTTTGTTCTTAAATATACTTCTCAAGGAGTCCATAGAGATGATCTTTCTTTTACAATTGGTGGAAATTCATTAAGGAAATTTGGATCACAAGGACAGCAAAAAACATTCCTAATTGCACTAAAATTAGCCATGTTTGAATATATAAAACAAAAGAGAAAAATAACCCCAATTCTCCTTCTAGATGACATCTTTGACAAATTAGATGATGATAGAGTAGGTTATATTTTAAATTTAATTGAAAAAGATATGTTAGGTCAAACATTTATAACTGACACAAGTAAAGATAAAATTCCTTTAATATTGACCGATTTAAAAGTCAATCACAAAAGTTTTATTGTTGAAAAAGGTAGTACAATTTACGTTACTTAATTATGAAGAAGAGAAATTCAAAAGAAGAGAAACTTTCAGAGGTTGTCGACAAATTCATTAATCATTCCGGTTTAAAAAAGAGATTTATTGAACATGAAGTAATAACAACTTTTAAGATCATTATTGGACCTTTTTTAATGAAAAAAGTTAATAATATTTATGTAAAAGATGGAAAGTTGTTTTTAAAATTGACAAGTGCTCCATTTAAAGAAGAAATTAGAATGCAAAAATCGGCTTTAATAATTCAGCTTAATCAAGCTTTGAAAATTAATTATTTGTCAGACGTTGTTTTAATTTAAATTTTTAAATTAAACTCTATCCCAACCCTACATCTAAGCTCATCATTACAATAAAACCTGCAATTAACCCCATCGTGGCTAAATCTGTATGACCACCTTTTTGACTTTCAGGAATTACTTCTTCAACAACAATAAAGATCATAGCACCTGCTGCAAAAGCAAGAGCATATGGTAAGATGGGGAGAACTTGTAATACTATAGCAGCTCCAATTACAGCAAAAATTGGTTCAACTATAGCAGAAAGTTGACCCCATTGCCATGATTTAAATTTACTTACTCCTTGTCTTCTAAGAGGCATAGAAACTGCAAATCCCTCAGGAAAGTTTTGTATTCCTATTCCTATTGCTAGAGCTATTGCGGATCCTAGGGAGAAAATAACTACATCTGAGCCACCTAAAAGTTCTGGGGAAGCAATTGCTCCAAAAGCAACTCCGACAGCTAAACCTTCTGGAATATTATGTAATGCTATGGCTAAAACTAATAAAATAGTTTTTTGCCAGTTGGTACTTACACCCTCAGCCTTATTTTTTTTATCAAAGAGATGTAAGTGAGGTATTATTTTATCTAAAGCAAATAAAAATAAAGCGCCCAAAAAGAAACCAATAGTTGGAACTAACCATGAAGGCATATTGGTTTGCCCTAATTGCTTTTGCATTTCAACATATTCAATTGATGGTGCTAACAATGACCAAAAACTTGCTGCAATCATTACCCCACCTGTAAATCCTAATGACATATCTAAAAACTTCCTGTTAGAACTATTAAAAAAGAAAACTAATCCAGCTCCTACTGCTGTTGTAATCCATGTAAAAACACCTGCTAGTAAGGCTTGAGTTATTGGGTTTTGCTCAATAAACCATATTTTTAGAATTTCAATCATAAGTTTCCAATAACAAATTTTTGCATATTTTCTCTGAAAGAGTGATTTTTCTTTGATTAATTTTAATAAAAAAAGAGCCATCGAATTCTATTATTTCAATTACTTCAATAGAGTCCCCTAGTTTAATTTTTTGTTGATCTAAATAATTTAAAAGACTAGGTGTTCCTTTTTTAACACCCGTAATTATTCCTTTTTCGTTCTTTGAAAGTTCAATTAACAGCTTTTGGTTTAATTTTTCAATATTTCCATCTTTTGCAGGGATGGGGTCACCATGTGGATCATATTTTGGAAAATCTAAAAACTCATCAAGTTTGTCAATTAATTCTTCAGAGTTTATATGTTCTAGTTGTTCTGCAATTGAATGGACTTGTGCCCAACTAAATCCTAACTTGTCAACTAAAAATGTTTCCCAAAGGCGATGTTTTCTAATTATTTTTAAGGCAATGTTTTTTCCTTTATTTGTCAATGATGTTCCCTTATATTTCAAATAATTGATGTATTTTTTTTCGGCGAGTTTTTTTAGCATGTCACTAACACTTGAAGGTTTCATATCTAAATAACTAGCGATTGAATTTGTAGAAACAGAATTGCTTTCCTTCTGCAGATGGTAAACGGCTTTTAAGTAATCTTCCTCTGATTGTGAATTCATTTTTGTAAAGGTAAATTATTATTTAGATTAGACTAAAAATAAAAAAAATAGTTCGATAAAAAAATAAATTTTGATAATTTGGTAAATTACTTTTTGAGAATTTTTAATTTCTTGGTTGTTTCATTTGTAGTTATTTTAACAATGTATAATCCATTGGGGAAATTACTAATATCAATTTCATTTGAATTAGTCTTAAGCAAAATTCTACCACCAAGATCATGAATTTCTATTGCAGGGATGTATTTATTGTTTATTCCTAAGATATTGATAACGTCTTTAGTTGGGTTTGGGTAAATAATTATCATATTATCTTTAATAATTTCTGTGTTATCAACTGTCATTTCAAAACTAATCCAATTTAGATTAAATTGTGGCTCTGTAATTAATACTCTCATATGATATTGTCCTGTATCTAACCAAATAATTGGTGATCCTGAAGTGGTTTCCCAATTTTGCCAACCACCAGTAGAATTGAATGAAACTTCCTGAAGTGTCGTAGCTACACCAAATTCATCAATAAGTTGCATCTCCAACCCACCATCATGTCCATTTGATGCGTTACGATAGTCAATTTTAAAACTTCCTGAGGGATTAACATAAACATTAAAGTCTACATAGTCACCAACATCTAAATATCCGATATTTTCACCTCCTCCCAAGTCAGTACATCCTTCAGTAGCTACACCAGAGTTAAAGAAGAAATTTTCAGCTTGGATTGTTCCAGGTATACAGTTGTCAGTACAAATTAAATTGTTTACCACATTTTCATATTCGAAATTTAACAGCGATGTTCCATCTTCAGCAAAAATGTTATTTCCAGTATATGAGATACTTATTTCAGTATCTGTTCCAGTAGAATTAGAAAACCCAGGAATTGGATTGTAAACTTTAATATTTATTTTTTGAGGATTTTCTTCATCCACACTTAAGCTTTTTATACTACTTGTATTAGTATTATTAAGGTGTATTGTAAAATGATTATTAGGATTGGCCAATACATTTGGTGGTATAGGGCTAGAAATGGGTTTGTTAAGCAGCAACTCAATGTTAGTTGCGTTAACAGTTAATGCATTTAAGTAATCAGCACCAATTGAACTAATAGGACTCTTTTCAATAATCTCAAATGAGTTAACATTAACTTCTCCGTTATCGCAATGCAATCTTAATTTTTGGATACCGCTGTGTAAAATTATATTTTCAAATGTTAGAGTTTGCCAAACCGTCCAATTATTATTACTTATGGCTTCAATTGAAGGAGTAATAAATTGTTCATCATTAGAAAAATGTAATTTACTTCCTTGAGTTGCAGTGGAATATCTTAGTTTAATATCATAAACTGCATCACTTTCTACATTTACAGTGTACTGAAGCCATTCTCCAGCTTCAAACCATCCAACATGATAGCCGTTATGAAAAATATATATATCATTACATTCGCTTATATCTACTCCATCATTTCTATACATCCATCCATTATTCCAAGCGGTATATACACCAGTAGTAACATGAAAGTCCGAAACAACATTATCATCATATGCTTGACCAACTACACCCATATCAAAATCTGTTGCAAAAACTCTTCCTGGAATATTAGGAATTGTATCAAATGGAATTGTTTCATTTGAATAAACTTGCCTAAACATTGCATCAATTACGTCTTTTTGATATTTACAATTTTCAAGTTTAAGATCTTCTGTTAACTGAAACAATGTGCTTATGACACTTTCTGCTGAAGGCTGACTCCCATTACCGTCCCAATAATTAAGTAGATTTTGGTATTCACTGCTCTTATTAACTGACATAGGACAAGATATAGATTCAATTTTTTTCATTGGCCACCATGCCCAGCCCATATCAAAGTC
>CEUH01001597.1_pt1 | contig 12269 bp, 16 predicted proteins | sample 356461 | NCBI WGS metagenome assembly CEUH01 (sample SAMEA2623275, study PRJEB7988) | marine metagenome | isolation source: saline water (ENVO:00002010), including
ATCTGGCATCTTAGGAGAATTTATTGTAGCTAAACTAGTATTGCCTACATCATAGGCTAAACTATCAGGACCAACAAATACGGGTACACCCATTATTACTGCTTGGGTCGCAGGATTACTTGACCAGTTTACAACAGCATAAGCATCTGTTGGGTCAAAGTCAAAATCGTCATAAGTTCCTTGTACTGGTTTAGGTTGTTTAATTTCTACATTTTTAAACTCATAATCTATGCCCGGAATAGGACATCTAGGATGAGGACGAACAACAATTTTTCTATTTGTGTATTGTCTTATTAAATCAATAGATTCGTATAACCATGTTTGTACAGATGTTTGGTTTCGCCATTGATGTGATTTATTATGTTGACATGCTATTATAATATCGCCTTGCTCATTATTAAATTTCCAGGGTTTTAAAAATATCCCAAGAGCATCAGCACGAGAACTATTATTATGAAGTCCACCAAAATAAGCGTCGCGATTAATTCCATTGAGCCCAACTTTCCATGTTGTGCCTCTATTTATACCGCCAACTTCTAATACAATAACTGGTCTATTTTCTTTTTGTGCCTTGTCCCAAATTTCTTTGTTTGGAGACATTCTACCATGCCATAGCACACTCCAAATAACATCAACGTCAGCATGTACATCGTTATAAGCAACGGTATGCCCAAGAAGATTAGCACCAGTAGCAAAGGCTTCAAAAACAGGTTTTGAATTAAGGGCACCGTTATTGGTCCATAAACTAAATTTCATTCCAATATGCTTCTGTTCTGTTTACCATTAGATCTTTACGCTGGCTTTTGCCTGTGTTTTTTCTAGCACCTTTCATATGATCTATCCATTTACCCAAAGGGCCGTTAATTATAGGATGACCACCACCGCCTGTCTTGGCTTCTCGCATATACATCTCGGCACTATAATCAAGAACATTTGAATCTTGTTGTTTACATTTATTCAATAAATGTCCAAATACAAAACTATCATGCCATTCATCTAAAGTAAATATTCCACGTTCAGCGTCTGTGTAATATCTTTCAAACTCGGATAAAAAATGTTTACACATTGAATGATTTAGATTTAATCCATAAAATCCGCATTCTGGCCAAGTCTGTGATCCTTTACCTCTACCTACATAGGTTATCCATTTATCATCTGGCAAGAGGGTTTTAAAGTCGTTGTATGTCCAATGACTGTGTACGAATGTATCGGCATCCATCCATACACACCAATCTTTACTTTTTTCACAAGCATCAAACACAGCATATACCTTATTAGAAAATCTAATAGCATGCCATTTAAATTCTTTATGCCAGTCTCGGGGTCGTCTAGCTTTTATATCGTCTGGTGGTATTCCATTTGCCTTAGGAATATTTTGCCAAATAGATTTAAAAGCATTAAGTTTTGGTAATTCTATTTTGGCATCATAAACAGTAATTTGTGAAGGGTCTGGATTTGTAACAACACAATTTTCTGCGTATACCAGTAACTTTATATTTTTCGCAACCTTGTGAGCAAACGAATCTAAAAATCGTTGTCCGTAAAGTTCCAAACCTTCTTTATGAAATGTAGTTACTACATTAATTTGTTTCAATCCGTCCATGCCCATTTTCTCATGTGCCTCCAACATTCGCCTGTACGTAATTCATCTAATCTCCAATGCATCATTGCCAGTCTACGTAACCAAGACTCTCTATCAAATTCTCTATTAATATTTTCTATTTCTCTTAGATTTAAGTTTGCTACTTCTGTTGCTTGACTCCTAGCAGGATCTAACACAAAAATAGGAACACCTTCTATTGCGGCGACTACAGCAGGGCTACTATTATGACTTATAACACAATAAGCATCACGCAAGTCCTTTATTAAAGGTACAGAAGGAGAAGAAAACTTTACCTTATGTCCTATAGCTTGTAACTGCATCATGTGCTTATGGCTATGTTTGTCGCCAGGATGAAATCTTACAAGGATCTGTCTATCAGTTATACCCTTCAACTTCATTAATAATAAATGTAACCATTCTATAACTTTCTGTCCGTCCATGCTCCAGCCACCATCTCTCTGACATGTAATTAATATATAATCTCCGTAAGTTTTCCAAGGTTTAAGTTCAAATTTCAAATGTTGTCGCATCATATGAAGTCTTTGGGCATCTACTTTTGAATCACAGTATTCACCTGTATTAGGAAAAATACCGTCATAGCTATATCTTAGGTAGCCGTTTTTGTTACCAGGATCATAAGCTAAAAACAAATTGGCATCAGCAATAATAGTTCTTCTATTCATTGCCTTTTGTTTTTCTAAAACTTGTCTACGTAAATTTAAATGAGGAACATGTTTACTACCAGGATGAACATAACCTTGTAAAACTCCTACATCAGAAGGTTCATGATAAAATGTGTTTATCAACTGTGCGTGGTCACCACTTGCCATTACTCCTTGTACAAAATACTCAAGTAGTTTTGGCTTTTCAGGATTTTTATTTCCGGGAGGTATTGCTTTAAGATAAGCGTTTACTTTGAGTTGTCTGGTCATAATTTAAACTCCTCTATCATACGCAAGGCATCACCTGATGCGAATTCTTCGAGAGTATATTGACAGTATGCTAGAAAGTTAAACAAGTTCATTACATCTTCTTCATTAGGATACTTTGCTGATTCTATTAAAGAAAGATCCTTGTTAGCATACGGATCAGCACAGCAAGGTGCCATTGTAAACACAGGAATTCCATAATGTAATGCTTCCAATGCCGCAACGCTTTGATAAGTTACAAGCGAATGTATTCTTTGTCTATGGCATTGTCCTGCTATAGAATTATCCTTGATTCTGTCAGGACGCAATCCTTTATCTCTAATTATAATAGGCCGGCTTGTATGATTTTTTATTTCAGCCAAAGTTTGTTCTAGCCAAGTTTGTCTATCAATTTGATAAAACTGACAAGGCTTGTCTGAAGGTGTAACAACAAGTATTGCTCCTTCTCTGTTGCTATCGGGTTGACGACCAGTATATGTCATATAAGGAGTGGTTTGTACTAGATTGGTGAATCTATCATTTGGCCATTTGCCTCCACGAAACAATGGTAGTTTGACATGTTGTATATTGTTTTTTACAACACGATACCATTTCTTTTTCTTGTCAAGATTTCCCATGTATCCGTTATCAACATAATAAAACGGGCGTCCAGTTTTCCAGCACTTCCAAATTTCTTTGCGTTTGGTCATGCTTCTAAATGTTACGGGATAATCGTTTGGCCAAGGGCTTTCTGTAATCTTACTTGATATATCTTTTCTATCAATAACTAAAGCGCCAGTACCGTGTTGCCAATGTTTGAGAATTTGATCTTCGCCATCTATCATCAACATGTTACTGACTAGTTTTTCAACCATTACTCAGCTCCATGCATCATGTTATGTAATTCGTTTTTCCACAATTGATGATATGTACAATATCTATAATTTTCAAACCACGGTCCACCTTCAGTGAAATGAATTGCTTTAGGATTACCGTCTTCTGGTTCTGTATACCAATCAACTAACCAGTTCCATTCATGACTAACTTGGCCTACTTCTGAATCATCTAACCAAGCAAACCTATGTAAATATTTTCCAGTAGTATCAGGATTATTTACAAGTTCAGTAGTCACTGCTTTGTTCTTCTCGTGTCCACAATTCCATAATACCATTGAACTCCAATTCTTTCTTGGATACAAAGTTTGTTGTTGTCCGTCCATTTTTGTTCCTGGCTTTGGAGTATGATCATGGTGAGCACACATCACAGCATATTTGTCATCTGCTAAATCAAATAATTTTTGTACATCTTCTAAGAAAATAAAATCACAATCGCAAAATAGTGCCCATCCGCTAAAATTTGTTAGCTCTGGTATAAGAAACCTGCTAAAAGTAAATTCTGTTGACCCTAGCTTGTCAGTATCTCTTTTGTACCAGCCTTGTTCTCTTAGTTCTGTAAGTTTCAAAGGTAGAACATCTACATTTTTATTTCTTGCTTCAAGACTATGCTTACAAACCTGCCAAGCAACATCTTCTCTAGTATCGTAACCTACAAATACTTTTAATCTATCTTCGTTCAATATCTTCCTCCACACAATTTTCACCATATTGTATTTCTACAACTTTTAAAGGCTTATCTGTTTCATTTGCTAACATGTGCCACTGTCCTTTACGAATATGTAAACTATTATGCTTTTCATATCTCATCATAGTTACATCTGTTGAATAATCTATTCCGTACACAGTAGCAGTGCCTTCTGACACAAACCAGTGTTCTGCCCGCTGTTCGTGTCTTTGCATACTTAACTTTTTGCCTGGGTCAACGGTGAGTTCTTTGACCTTTACTTGCGGGCCGTCTTCGTGTAGTATCCGATAGTATCCCCATTGTCTATTTGTTTTTGGATACTTGAATTCATTTAAAATCCAACTGCTTGAATTAATTTTATTATCGCCGCCTACTTGAAACGCAAATTCTATCTTATCATGATAGGTATCCATTTCGGGAATGTTGTCTGCGTTTCTATCACCACCGTTAGCAAATACAATTTTCTTGCCGTATCCAGTTGTGGACATTAATTTAAATATAGCTCCACAAGCTGTATTATCACTATCGTCCCATGTCAGTATATCATCTACAACAGATAAAGCACTGATAATAGCAATACGTTCTTGAATAGGCATAAACGGTCTGCCCTTCTTACGGGTAAGCCACTCATCAGAATTCAAACCTACAACTAACTTATCACCTAGCTTTCTTGCTGATTTAAAGTATTCTATGTGACCTGAGTGAAGGGGATCGAAACCTCCAGTTACCAATACTACTTTCATAAAGATATTTATGTACGCAGTTATTTACTGGTTGTTGATTTGATGCCTTGGCATTTAGTAAAATAAGGTTTGTAACATCTTATCCAGGGGCATAACTGTCTACACATTATAGCATCATTAGGCCACCATCCTATTTCGTCTTGTAGTTTCATTACTTCTCTTGCCGCTTTAGGATAGATTATATAAGCACTGTGACCAGGTAATCCTTGCGGAACGTCATTGCCTGTTAACCAAGGAACTTCATTCACACCATTGTGTAACTTACTATCATATTCTTTCGCTGAGAAAGTAGCACCTATAGGATTGTTAATACTTACAGCACCTTCTTGTGGAAACCATTCTAAAATACTTAGATCAAATTTCCGTGTAAAAATAGCATCGTGTTCCAGAATCATTATAGGTTGGTTAAGCGTGACACACTTCCGCCACAACATGTAATGACTTTGAGCCGCCGCAATTCGTTTGTTGTTATCGTATGTTTTGTATGCTGAAAGTAGTAGTCCTGTTTTAGGACATTTTACTTTTTTTCTAAGTGGCCATGTGTAATTTACCTGCCACATGTTTTCTGGTGTTATAGCTGAAAACTTTTGTATGTTTAAATGAGATTCAGTATCTTTTACACTTTGTATACATCTGTCAGAAAACTTTTCGCTATCTTCATGACCTTGAATGTAAATTACAAATGCGTCCATTAAACTCTTATTTCAAATTGATCGCTATGAAAATTATTTAATTTTAATCCTGTGTTGCTTATAAATTTATCTACAGCTTTTTTAACACCTAATTTTTTATCTCCGTAATCATCACCAAACAGTATACCTCCTGGTTTTAAAACTTCTAATGATCTAGTTAAGTCATGTAAACAACCTTCATAGGCATGACTAGCATCAACATATATCCAATCAAGTGGTTCAACAAATGTATCAAACCATTCGCTTGTAGACATTCTGTGTATTGTTACCGGACGACCAAAAAATCTTGTTTTCACACCTTCGTATATACGATTGTAATAATTAACAAATTCTTTAGGATCTCTTGACTTAACTAATTTACTATATCTATCTAGATATGCTTCGTAGTCGCCATGCTCATCTGATTCTTCATAAACTATTGGTGACCAACTATCAACTAAATGAACGTGTTTAGCACGTTTCAAAAACTTTTCAGAACTATCTCCTTGCCATACTCCTAGTTCTGCTCCGATGCTGTTTTCTGGTATTCTTTTCCAGGTTTCATCTGTTCCTGGATTTTTTCCGAACATCATAATGCTTATCCTTTATATTATTTAATCTCTTGGGCAAATCCGTGTACACTGGTGTGAATATCACCATAGGGTTTGCTTAACACTTGGTACCAACCCCAATTGCTTGGCATAAGTTCTTTATTTTTATTTAATTGTCTTACTTGTTTTAAATCAAAATGTTTTCTATGATGTATGATTAGTGTGCCTGGAAGATAATTATACCAATCATTGTTTATATCATTTTCATCTTTTGGTATTTCTTCAACCAATCCACTCCCAAACTTTGGTCCTCTATTTTCTCTTGTCATAAAACCCACTGGACCTTTTTCAAAGGCCTTTCTATACCAATGATTAAGATCGACTTGCCTATCTATCTGTGTGTTCCAATCGACTCTAATAATTAAATTATAGTCAATAGGAATCTTTGATAGCAAGTCAGCATGTTGTAGGATAGGTAAAGCCCCAAAATATAATTTATCCCAGTGTAATCTTTTTTCCTGATATTTTTTCCATTTACCATGTTTACAAATATTCTGTACTTCCATGGGATGATAATGCCATTTAGGGTAATGCTGTGTATACAGGCAAGGATGTAAATCTTTACGAACAAGATTAGTTTTATTACTCCAGGTATGATAATAAAATGTAGCTTCCGGAATTTTAGCTTTTAATTGTTCTTCTATCTTGCTACCTTTATCATTCACTCCGCTTATACAAACAGCAAGTCTCATTACAAATTCCAATAATTTTTCTGGGCACCTGTGTCAAAATCAAATTGCCAATAATCTATATCCTTTTTATACCAATCAGCAATTATTTGTATAGTGGCAGGATTATATAGATCTCTATAATTCTCTTTGATGCTAGTAACGTTTCTTGCTCTTGGCATTTCATCTATACCAAAATATTTTACAGCATCTTCGTTAAGATTTTCTAATCGTAATATATCACATTTTACATTTCCGTCAATATCTGTTACATGATCAATTTGAGGATGCCATCCACGTATTGCTCTGTACCATGTAAGATCTTTGTCTATCCATTTGTGCCTTTCTTCTATAAAAGCATCTAAGGAATTTGTGTTAGCATAATCTGGCTTTAGTAAATTTCTCTGTACTGCTTGTTTAGCAAAAAGATAACGACTTACAACTTTGCTCCAGGGATTTCTTACTATGGCAAATGCTTGGTGTTGACTTGTACGATTAGCATTTACATCTCTCCACCTAGCGTGTTCAACACCTTTAGTATCACGTTCTTCGTAAGATCTCATTACATCTCTAAATCTTTTAAAATTTTGTATCATATGCTTGTTAACAACTAAAATTTTATCTTTGAAAATTTCACTATCACGGATTGTCATTCCGCCGTTTTTTGGTATGTGTATAAAAAGTTTCATTTGTAACTCGTATATTCTTTTTCTTCTACAACATCTGAGTATGTTAATATATTAATTTTCTTTTTAATTTCTGCTCTCTTATCATTGTAAATGTATACATCTCTGGCCAGTTGTATAAAGTCATAACCAAAGTTGTTTTCTGATTCACATCTACGTTTGCTATTTTCTATGTCCCATAATTTAGAATTTATTTGAAACAACTCATCTGCTAATTTTTCTATAGCAGGATCGTTATTCAACATTTTGTTTTCTAGATAAATTAATTCTTTGTTGATATTAAAAAGTTTATCTAAATCTTTTATGCGATCCTTTTTTATCCTAAGGATAGAAATTTTATCATACAGTTCTCCTACAGAAACTTCAACTTCAATTTTCATTAAAAATCCTTATTCCGTTATCTCTAGCTCGTAACATATGATGGCTCCATTTTCCTTTATGACTACCTGTATATATGTGAATATTTTCCGGATGAAAGTATAGTTGAGACAAGTGTAAGAATCCACTGTCTACTCCTACGTGATGTTTTGCTTTTGTCATAGCATACGCAATATGTTTCAAACTGTTTTTTAAGTAATCGTTATTAGCTTCTCCGCCAACAACTAATGCTTCACAATCACTGTATTTAGAAAGTATTCTACTTCTAATATGATGCTTGATACTTCTTTTCTTAGATGTGCTGTCAAACTGTACAGTAATAAATTTTTTGGGCAATTTTAAATCCTTTGAGCAATCTTCAGCAGATAATTGCGGAAAGTACTGTAAGCAAGAAGTTAAATCTACACCTTCCGTAGGTTCAAATCTCTGAGGATGATCTTTGTATATTTGTTCCTTAGCATTATAATAACCTTTTGATCTTACATAATTAGCAAAGTCCTGATTGCTAGTTGGTTCGTGTTCTACATGTGGAATAATGTTTACACAACCTTTAGGAAAAAGTTCTAATATTTCTGCCCAGCTTTCTGGCTTATGTTTGTTATATTGATACTTGGTTAAGTGTAAGTTTACTTCATCATTATTTGTTCTACCATAATTGTGTGCTAGAAATACACTATGTACTCTATCACCTAATCCAGGAGCACCATAATGGAAGTTCTTCCTAATCGAACTATATGCTCTCATTACTAAATTAATCAATTTATTGCCTCCATTAGTGCTTGTACGTTTTCTCCTTTTTGCGGCAGTAAATCCTTAAGGAAAAAATGTATGAAACGTGCTTCAGGTAAATGCTTATCATCAATCCCTTTAAACAATCCGTTCCATCTCCAGTCCATGTTTAGTGTAGGAATATTTTCTTTCTTGACCCAATAGTTAAGTAGCATTTGGTCTGTTGACCATTTACGATAACCTATGCCGTCAACAAAGTCTTGAAATTCTGGTCTACGTATAAACTGTTCAGCTGTTTGTCCTTTTAAGAAAGGCAAAAACTTTTTACTGTTAATAACCATCATACCCATGTTGTAGAATTCTGCTCCTAGTTCATTCCATTTCCAATCTACATCTTTTAGATTTTCAAAGGCCGCTTTTGAATATTTTCTAATTTTACTTTTATATTTTTTAGCACATGGCAATTCTCTTTCAGCAACAGCACCAAAGGCATATTCTTCTGTAAGGTCCCAGAATATGTTTGGTGCTTCTTGTCTTATGTATATGTCGCTGTCTATAATTGCTATCTGTTCAAATTCATGTAGGTGTGTAAAAGCATTTTCTTTTTCGTAGATAGGCATGTAACCTAAACGTTCAACTGCTTCTTTACTTCGTCCTGTTCTAGACATGTCAGGTCTAATTTTTAATATAGGTTCTCTTTGTACAATGTGTGTCATGTTATACTTGTTACAGTAGTTTGCTACACTCTGTATACAATGTTCATACAATGTACTTTGCTTACCAACTGCTACTTGATATACCATTCTTTTCATTAAAGGTCCTTTGTAAAACTCATTTTATCTGATTTATATGTCACTTTATTATTTCTATCAAATTTCATTTTTACTATTCCGTCGTTTAGCATCCAGTCGGCAGGCATTGCTCCATTTTCGTGTATCCAATCCAACAACTTTTTTGCTCCTGTTGGACGTATGAGATAAGCTCTTGCTCCTTCATACCAATTGCCTGGCGGTATAGGTTTGGCTTTTTTAAATCCTTCAAATTTATATACATCACATAATTCTACTTTGCCCATAGGCTTTTTAAAAATCACATCATGCTCAAATATACAAATAGGTTGTTGGCTTACAAAACACTGTTGCCAAAGCAAGTATTGGCTTAGTAAACATCCAGCTGTGCCTGGCCTCTCCATTAAACGTTTTGCCTTTTTACTTTTTGTGTATATTCTTAAATTATGATTTTGTAGATAATCATTATGGCCATTTACTCCTTCAAACAAAGAAAGATCCCAGCCATGATCTAGTCCAGACCGTAAAGCTCTCGTTGCCATAGATACACTGTTAGTATATTCTGGAAGGTATATTATGTATCCGTTCATTATGGTAAATCCAAAACCTCTCTTCGAACTTGTTTTTTCCAATGTTCAGGTAGCCAATTAAGTTGAGCCGCTTTGAATCTTTTGTCGTTTTTCTTATCTCCTTTGCCTGTAGAAAAAATATCGTGTCGTTTTTGCCCCCATGCGTTCCATGTGTAAGGAATGTGTTCATATGTGTTACCCATGTTTTTCCATTGTGCCATTGTATTTTTAAGCACATCTTGATCAACATACCAATATATAGGCTTTTGAAATGCTTCAATCATGTTGTCACTAAACAGTTTTCTAAATTTTACACCTGTTTCTCCTAAACCTAGTGTTAACGCACTTGCTATAAACACAGCAGGATCTTTTGGCTTAGGCATCACTCTTACATCTCTTGCTAGTTCTCTGAAATGTGTTTGATGAAATCCGTTACGTAAAATAGTATCGCAATCTAATTGAAAAATATGTTGTAATTCATTATCAAATAAATCTTTTAGACGCATGAATCTACAACTTGCTAGATAAGTTCTTCTAGCGATAAAGTCCAAATCATCTGTCTTAAATATATGACGTCCTTCTTTCATTCTTTTATTATTCTTTTCTAAATCTTTATAAAATGTAGGTCCTATATTTTCGAACGTATATGTAAATGGATATTTTGTTAAATCATTTAACAGCTCTAATTTCATATTGCCTTCATTTATTATATGACAATGTACATGTATCCAACCTACGGTTCTTACGATACTTTGTGCTAGAGCATATCCGTGTCTATCAAAATAATCATAATCGCAACTAAAAAAGATTACATCTTCTGCTTTTCTTGGTATAGGCGTTCCTTGTATTTTAGGCAATTCAAACATTAAGCTATTCCCGGTCTATAGGCAAGCACAGCATTCTTTTCTCCTTTGCCTATTTTTCTTACAATTCTATATCCTAAAGGATACAAAACATCTTTTATGCTATCCCTATGATAGCCATAACGCTGTGGATGATCTTTTCTTTCATATAAGATTACAGGTTTGTATTCTTCAATAGTTTTCAATGCGCCTTTAGCAACTAATGGTTCGTATCCTTCAGCGTCTATTTTTATAAAGTCTACAAACTGTAATCCAAATGAATCTAATGTTTTTATTTTATATTTGCCTTTTGTTTTGTCTGGATCAATATGTGTACCAAAACTTTTATTTGTTGTTTTTATATCAACGTTTTTTTCTGTATCACCTAATCCCACAGGATGTGTTGTTACATTGTAAATCTTTTTCATATTTAGATTATGATGGATACAGGGTAGTAATTGTGTGTTTACTTCATAAGCATGTACATGTTCAAATGATTGTGCTAATCTGTATGAAGTGATACCAACATGAGCACCTATGTCTATTGCTATACGCAATTTAGCACAATACGATATTGCTGTTTGTAGTTCTAAGTTTTGATATTCTTCTATTTGGCCGCCACCTTGCTTTTTGGCACTTTTCAAACAAATATCATTTTTGACTGTTTGCCAGCCATCAAGTGTAATATAACTCATTGTTCAACCTGGTAATCAAATGTACAACGCCAAGCAGTGCCGTCCTCGTATTCTTCTCTACTAAACTGACTCCATGCTATGTGTTCTAGCATTTCCCCTCTATCAAATCCAAATTGATTTTGCCAATGTTGAACAACACTTTGTCCTAATATTTCTATAGGCTTCCCTAAGCATAATGCTTCGACTGCGGCCATACTGTGATATGTAATAATCTTTTTTGCTTTTTTCATCATAGGAAGAATTTCCTGCCACCTTTGCTTTCTTTTTCCTATTTTTTCTCTTACTACCAAAGGACCTTGTCCTTCATAGTATTTAATAGTTTTGTCTCTCCAGATGGTGTAATCTTGTCCCATGTATTTGAATATGTTACTTTGATTAGGCATAACCAGTAGATTATAATCTCCTCCACTATCCCAATCTGCCCATAGATCTTTGTCTATTTCTAGTAGATGTTTTCTGCTAGATTTATGTGGTTTTACTTTTATATTTTGTAAAGAATTATAAGAAACTCTATAATACATAGGACGTTTATGTAATTTATTACCTATGTATCCATTATCTAAATGGAAAAAATTGATGTCTTTATCTTTTGTTATAGCATCAAAAACCCAATCATCGAATGGGTGACTAAATGCTAATATTCTATTTTTTTCTATTTCTGTTGATTTTGTGATTGTCTTCACGTCACAGTTTGCGTAAAGAAATGTAAAAAGTTGTCCTCTAAGTTTTTTGCTATTTTCGGGAACTTGAAACTTATAGTGAAGCATCTTCCATGCCTGCTACTCTTAACTTGACTA
>CEUH01023066.1_pt1 | contig 12269 bp, 23 predicted proteins | sample 356461 | NCBI WGS metagenome assembly CEUH01 (sample SAMEA2623275, study PRJEB7988) | marine metagenome | isolation source: saline water (ENVO:00002010), including
TTTGGTGGAGGTGCTGGGTACCGCCCCCAGGTCCAGAATATCCTCTAACATCTACATTCGTATTTATATATTATAACATAATTTGACGGCATTGTAAATAAATTTTTGTATAAATAGAATCGTATGAAACGGAGTATAATATGTTAAAGAAACTAGTAATGCTAGTAGCATTGATTTTTGTTACTAATATAGCCAGCAGCCAGGAAGCTGTCGATGACGTTATTAAAACTGAGAATACAACTACAAGCGATGTCACATCAAATTCAAATTCGAATACCAAAGTCGAATCACCACCTCCATCTGCAATAGCCCCGTCAATAAACTCAGCCAATTCAGATTTATGTACTGTTGGTGTTAGTGGTGCTGTTCAAACTCAAATACTTGGTATCTCTGGTGGTAAAACAGTTAGAGATATGAATTGTGAAAAACTAAAGAATGCTAAAACATTATATGATATGGGTATGAAAGTGGCAGCAGTTTCAGTTATGTGTCAAGATGAACGTGTTTTTCAGGCCATGATGGACGCAGGTACACCCTGTCCATTTGATGGTATGATAGGTGATCAAGCGAAAGCTGCATGGTTAGCAAATCAAGATAAGGAACCAGATACAGGTGACGACAAAAACTTTATACAAAACCTTACCGAAGAAGATAAGTCCACAGTTTTGGGCGGTGGGTTTGTTGGCGGCCTCCTCCTCTTATTGCTACTCTGATATAACTTACGGAGTAACTAATAACGCGGCGAATAACGGGCTTTCATGGAGCATGGGTACAGTATTGCCTGACTCCACTCCTAATTATATTGAGTTAGAAGTTAATGGTTTAGCTTATCGATACACAATAACAAAAGATCCTACTACAGATTCAAAAGTGCATATTCGAAATGAACATGCAGTTAACGATGGTTACATTTTCGAACACACTGACAACTGGTCAGGCTTTCCTGGTGGAACCATTCAGAAATATTTTAGATTTCCATATACCTATGCCGATCAATGGGGTGATGGTGAAATAGCAGTTGAAGGTGACGGCACTATTAGTAATGCCACAGTCACATATAACTACAAGATGGAAGTCAACGAGCAATTAATGAAGTGTGCAAATACGCCACTGGCTGATCCAACATGCAGAGGATACGCTGAAGCATTAGCTGAGTATCTTCAAAACATGGATGTTGAACCAGACATTAATGATCCATTCTATGATGAATGGGTACAAGCAGCACTTGCTGCTGAATCCGACGACAAGAGACAAGAAGAAGTCGAAGAAGAATTGACGTTGGAAGAAGAAACTGAAGAAGAAGAACGCCTTGAGGTAACACTGGGTGGAGAAAACTCCATAGAAGAAATGGTAGATACAAGCCAACAGCAAACTATTCTCGCTGCATTGGCTCAGGTGCCAAAGATAGAACCCTATTACTCAGTTACGATTCCAGGTGGAGCATATGCCGACACTTTAGTATTAAAAGACAATATTATAAAAGACAACCGAAGAGCATTGAGAAATTTATCTTCTGATAAAAACCACAGAAAAATGGTACGCTCGCAATATGATAGAGAATAAGGAGAAAGCATGCTACGATCTATCTTAACATTGGGTGTCATATTAATGGGAACTGCAGCATATGCTACGGACTCGCAAATATCCGGGAACGTATCTTCGAAATGCTCAATTTATACTGACGTTGCAGGTGTGTATGGAAACCCAAATCCAGATGAATTAAGTACAAAGCCAGCTGATGGCGGCGTAAAACCAATCATCCGGTACGACGTGACTATCGCTGATTATTACACAGCAAAAATATCATGGCCAAATGCATTTACTACTAGTCCATCTCTCACAGACTCAGTCGCGTGGGATGGCGAGGTTACTGTTTCATCAACATCTGACACAAATATGTCAGGTTATGAAGCAGCCAAAGTGGAATACGATAATCATACTGAATATGATTTAACAGTTGCCGGAACCGTATGGTTCGAAGTTGAATCAGAAGTAACGTATGGTGTCGATGAACCGCTACCTGGTGGTGAATACAAAGCGAATATTACAGCAGTATGTTTGGCACAATAATAAAAACTATAGCAATAGCGTTATTTACGAGTAGCGCTATTGCTCACGAATTGACGCCTACGTATGCAGAGTTAAAACCTTCTTACGTAGATAATATATTAGTTACAACCATGAAGATGTGGAATAGAAGAAATGATGTTGAATATTACGAAATAAATGTTTATGATAAAGAATGGAATAAAGTACCATTCGCAGCAGTTGATCGTATTTTTCAGATATCATATTTACAGCACAAGCAAATGGATGTATATTTTAGAGAGAAAGATGCAAAGCGAATAGAATGGATTTGTACTACTTCTAAACAATTAAAACAGGATGTAATTTCGACAGGTGTAAAATCACAAATCTGTTCGAAGATAGCGAGATGATGAATGAAACATATTATAACTTTATGCCTGATGCTGGTAACGACAACAGCATTAGCAGAATCGAGTTCATTAAACTTATCACTGCCTGGTGCTCCAGGTAGTTATCAATCTGATAAGTTTAGAGCTGGTGAATTAGATTGCATGAATGCAATTGGTTCAGCTACCAACTTGGAATTCGGTGTAACTGGCATAATTGATAAAGGTCGTTATGATACTATGAATAATCATTTTAACGATACGCAAACAGGTGATATCGGTGTTTATGCAAGAATTATGATACCACTTGGTAATAGAGCAAAGAGTAGAATTGATTGTAATAGATTATACGAACTTGAATTAAGAAAGAAAGTACTAGAAGTTCAAAAGCTTGAACAAGAATTAAAACAGTTAAAGGAATTGGCATTCGAGTAATGAAACAACTAATCATTGGTGTTATAGCTGCATTCTTTTTATATTGGGGCGTGTGGCCATATTTTGGAGAAAGTGAAAAATACTGGAGTAATGTAGGTCCTACATGGGATCGAATATTAAATCCATGTAAATATGAGGTTTGTGAATGATGAAATACATATATGCAATATTATTAGTGATGGCAACATGTCATCCTGTGAAAGCGAGTAACGAAGATTCAAAGAATTGTTTAAAGCTGCATGGCTACGAACAACAAAACTTTGATACATTTAGTTGGAATAAAGTTGCAGCATGCGCTGCTGAAATGCGTAGCATAAAGAGAGCTGAAAAGCTAGCTGAACTTAGAGAACACCTTAGGAAGCATCCATACTATCGATATCCTGGACGTGCTTTACCTAATAATGTAGTAGCGCCATTACATAAATGCTGGGGAAAAAATAGAAAGTATCATAGAGAAGGACACTGCTAATGGCTGAATTCGAATTTGGAGGTATGACCTTTAGAGGTGGCAAGATGTTTGCTATACTTACTGCACTATCAACTCTTGGTGGCGCAGCATGGGGTGGCTTCGAATTCTACAAAGATTATATGGATATGAAAGAGATTGTGCAGAATGTAGATGTCGATGAAATAGCTGCAGCAAACGAATTGCAATTACAGAAACTAGAAGATGCAATTACGTATACGCAAGAGATTAGACAAGATTTAGCTAATGATGTTTCGAGGATTGAAGGACAATTCGTTCTTTTAGAAGAACAAATACAGAGAGCAGAAAAGACTGTACGATCTTTACGTAATGATGTGTATGCTAAATTAGATACTTTTGAAGAGAGATTTAGATTAACGTTAAAAGATAATCAAGACACAATGGCAGATCTACGCGATAAGATCAGCACTAATATGGAAGACTCTGAAGCAAGAATTAAAACAACACAAAATAGTATTGGTAACACGCTTGAAGGTATAAGAAACGAAATGAATCAATTACAGAAAGATGTTACACAATCTATAAGAGAAGTTGAATCAGGTGTTCGTCAAACTGACAAAGATATTAGAAGTGATATGAAAGCATTAGATAAAGAAATCTTTGAACGTTTACAAGAGGCATTAGACAATCCACTATCGGATTAGTTTAGTTTAAACTCGTATCCAAAAACAATTCCACTAGCATCATCTTCTAAAGCTGGTGCAATATACCAATTGTCGTATGTAACTCTAGCGTATGGTATAATCTCATTATACGAATATCCAGTTACTATTGCAGCTTCTAATCCCCAATCTTCAAGTTCCCACCTATAACCAAAATACGTGCTTACTGCACTCTCTGAGTTATAGTAAGCACCAACCATATAGTCATTCCAATTAGTATATCTAACATGTGGATGTAACCAATTATATTGATCCTCCAATCCTAGATGTAATGAAATGCCTAAGGCTAATTCTATCATAACTCTTGATCATGCACATATAATTGCATTAATGCATAGTGCAATACTTTCATTAAATCTTTTCTAGCGTCAGTGCGCGTACCTTTTTTACCATAACGTTGAGCGTACTTCATAACGTTACCAATGCAAAAGCCTGTGCCATGGCCACCGTCCATGATAAACTCAGTAGCTTGAAATTTATCTTTTGAATAGTGAGAAGTATAAGTCGAATCAATATACTTTTTAAACTCTTTTATAAGATCACCTTCATTGAACTTATAGTCAATATTCTTTTCAGCAGCTTCAGCAGCGTCTGCTTCTCTCATCATACGTAGCATACCTGTGTAGTACCTTTCCTGTTTAGTATTAGCTTTTATCTTTCCCATCTATAAAATATATGCCTCCCTACTTTAGTAGTTCTAGTTTTAGTTTTTGCCCACGCCGGCCTTACATAGGTAGCGTGGTAATGTGTTGCCCCGTGAGTAAAATCATTAAAAGAACCATGATATACTCTGAAAGCAATGGCAAGAGCAACGGTATATAAATCGTTGTCGTAAGTAGGTATAATATCAGACTTGCCATCACAATACCAAGAAAACTGGCAGCGGTGCTTAACAGGGATTCTAACGTCTGGATCCCGCCAAGTTGGACGCGTAGGTCCTTGTAACACCACACCACAATACGAATTTGGGAAGCGACTATCAACAACCCTATTACGTGTAACAAGAGCAACACCTATCATTCCTTTCACTGTTTGATTTCTAGCTTCCCAATATATATTGTCCGCTATACACTTCTGTTCATTTAATGCTTCGCTTGTATCAGCTTGTACGGCGATCGGTGCCGGCATCATAATTGCCGCACATAAAACGCCTGCTTTTATTTTATTAAACATCCTGCACTCCTCAATAATTTATATTCTACCATATTTCAATTGAAATGTAAACCCCTAATTAAAATATTTTTTGAATATTTTTTAGTTGTGATTTTGGAAACCTAATAGTAATAGAAGGTAATGGTAATGTTGGTTGTGGATTAAGTGAAATTAATGTGGCCTTATGTTTTGTTAAGAAAACAATTAAATCATTTATAGACGCATTAAAGTCAATATCAAAAGTTCTGGTTATCATATTTTTCTCCTCATTAGAGTTTTAGACTACCACAAAAAAAGGGAGATGTAAACCCCCCTTTTTCTATTTTTTATTACTGTTACATTTATATCACTTTTTTCTTTTTACCTGATAAGTATTTTACTTGTTCATCATCTTTCTTACTCAACCAAGTTTTAATTACCTTTCTTAGTTTACAGAATAGCTTTGTCATCTATCGTCCTTATGAAAACAATCAAATTGTAATCCATAATATTGATTAGTTTCTACCTTTTGCCAATTGTTATTATTGGCGATTATTTCACATTGTTCTTTACTAAACAACTCTTGCATAATGTATTGGTTTCCAATGTACACCCAATCTGTTCCATCATTACCCCACATTGAAACTACTAATAGAAATTCTTTCATGATTTATCCTTATATTTATTTCTCCAAGCTTCTTCAAAAGCATCTTCTTTCTCGTACAACGGTGCTCCGTCACTTCCTGCAAACCAAAGACGTCTGAAGTAACTATTATATGATGAAAATGCTTGTTCATCACTTATGTCAATGTGGCCTTTAACTAAAAAGTATATTCTACATGCTTCTTTAAGTGTAGGCTTATCATCATCCATCAGATCCATCTTCTAATGTAGGAAAGATTCTGCTTATGGCTTGTCCACATGCAATAGCGAGTTCCATATGTTCTTGTTGCGTGCCATTGGCCGATCGTAATTCAATATAATGTATCCAGCTTCGAATAGTTCCGTTGACGTATAGTCTAGACGGAGTGTTACCTTCTGGTAATACAACTCTTGCTTGTTCTTTTGCTATTCCATTTTCAATAGCCCAATCGTATGCTTTCATTGCAGCATACCATACGTTTCTTTGGTGTTCTTCCCATACAGTTAATAACCTTGCATCATTTGTTTCAACACTATTCTGACGATTGCTTTCGTCTTGTAAACGTGCTTTACGTATTACAATAGAATCAGTAATATCATTGATATTAGCATACCGCTGAGAAAACTCTTGAAATGAAAACGATCTGTGTCTGAGGAGTTGTCTTGCGATGTCTCTTGTCGTTTGGATTTCGATGCAGACTGACGCCATTTCGAATGGCGACCAGTGTTTGTGTTTGATGAGATATCTAAGTAATTTCGAAGTTGTCTTCGTGTTAAGTTGGTTCGACGGATTGGAGACACGGGCGCAATACGCGATGAGATCTTGGATATTGTCTAATCCTCCTACTGATAATTCTCCGGTATGAATCCGGCTTGTCGGTTGGCTATACGATATAAGTCGAGCTTTCATTGCATTCCTTTTAATAATTTCCAAGTATGTTTCCAACAATCCACATGATAGTTTGTACCTTTTGTATTTAACACTGCTAGTGGATAATCATTACCACCTTCATCCATTTTATCACCAAAGAAATGTACATCATAACCTTTTAAATCATCAATCACTTGTCCTTTATTAAGACCACGTGGAAAAATATCTAAACCAGTTTCACCTGCAACTAAAGCTTCAATGTCAGGAAATTTAGAGTTAAACTCTTCGGCAATTATTCTTCTTTCATTCTTATGTTCATCCCATTCACGATACATTACACGTTCTTCAAAATTACATTTGCGTCCAACAATACTAAAGTTTACCATGCCTGGTCTTTCATCTATATGATGTCCTGTTTTTCTATAGAATCCACTGTCCGCTAATTTATCTAATAAGAAGAATGCAGCTGGATCAGGTAATCTCCAATCTGTTCTATATATCTCTCTGTCTTGTTCAAAGACATGATTGCCAGAACAATTATATACTCTATCAGCAAAATAATATACGTCAATTCCAACTTGCTCTAAAGTCTTTACTCTATCAGAACCTGTGATTAGATAAACAGCGTTGTTCTTACAAAACTCTATAAAGAACTCTTTAAAATCTGGATCCATCTTCTGCCGGCTAGCAGTTAGTGTTCCATCAACATCAAATACGTATAAGCGTTCAAGAACTTTTTGACTTTCTAAGAAGTCTTCACAGTTAGTAAAAATCAAATCATTCATATATTCCAATCCTTAAATTTTGCCATGCCTTCACCAGCAGGTGTCTTATCATACACTGGTGTATCGTCTGTCAGCGTTTGCTCATTTGGATCAACATCAAATAATTTCATCTTGCTTCGATCTACACCGATAACAAATCTTTTATTTTGTGTTGGATCATTATATCTATTCTTTAATTGTTTGACCATCATTTGGCCTAGCTGTTGGAGTTCTTCTGTTGAAATGAGTGCAAACATGAGGTCAGCGGTAGCGGGTAATCCAAAAGACTCGCTCGTGTCTTCAAGCCCAACATCCGAGTTACTATAACCAGAACGAGTCGTTTGTGTTGCAGAGAAGATCGGTAGGTCGAACTCCACTGCAAGGCCACGTAATTCCTCAGCAATTGCTTTAATGTAATTGTATGAATTGATCGATCCTCCCATGCCTTTCATTCGTGATGATGCACAAATATTTAAGTAATCAATAAAAATAATATCTGGTTCAAATTGTCGCTTTAATTTTAATTCATTTAATAATGCACGAAAATGACCAGCATGTGCAGAACCGGTAGGGTATTCCTTAATGATTAATTGACCAGTAGTTTTAGTTGACAGCTGTTTTACTTTTTCAGTAAACATAGTCTTTGGCATTGTTTCTAATTGATCAATTGGTACATTCAATAAGTTTGCATCGATACGTTCTGCTATACGTTCTTCTGCCATTTCCATAGTAATATATAAAACATTTTTACCGTCAACTAAGGCAGAAGAGGCAACGTGGCACATGAAAAGAGACTTACCAACACCAGTGCCGGCAAGAGCAATGTTAAGAGTTTTATTTGGAACACCGCCTTTAGTGATTTTATTAAAATATTCGATGTCAAATGGTATCCTTTCTTCTTGTTTATTATAGAAATCCCATCTTTCTTCTACATTCTGTATGTAATCGTGACCGACGTTAGTATCGAAAGCTACACCTAATGCTTTTTGTAATAATTCAGGTAAAGCACCTTTAGTTAGTGATTCATGTTTACCGTCAATAATCGATATCGATTCCATGACAGCATTATATATCGCTCTATCTTGGCACCATTTTTCTGTATTATTAAGTAACCATTCCTCATCTATCTTTTCACTAGAAAATAATTGTGGTAATAAATCTACAGCAACTGTATAATTTTCTCCACCAATTCTATCAGACTGATCTAACTCAATTTTAAAAGTTTCTATTGTAGGAAGCTTATTATATTTTCCAACAAACTTACCAGCTTCTTTAAAGAGTATTCTGTATATACCCTCAAAATAATCTGGTTTTACGAAAGGTAGAACCTTACGCATATACTTTTCATCTGTTAAGATGTTTCTTAAAATTGTTAGTTCAAGATTTGTCTGCAAGCTTGCCAGCCTTTCTTAAATCTGCACGTATTTTAGTTGCTGAGATTGCGTGTATCTGTTCACCAAGATCGTGCTCTGTAAATGTGTAGCCAACACCGCGTCCATATGCTATGTCTACAATGTTTGGTACTACCATTATAACATATTCAAACCCTTCTGTAAACCCCTCTTCTGATAAATGATTAATAATATTTTGCTTTACATCTTCAACTATCCATGGGTTATCATCTTGACCAGGTACTCGTGAATTAGCTTCACGATTTTGCGGTACAGTCCTGATTTGAATGCAAACTTGACCAGTCATTGCATGTGCTTTTTTAAATAATTCTGTGTGGCCAGGATGCCACGGTTGCCACCTACCAAGCATTTGAACTGTAGGTTCCATTGTATTAAACAAGCGGCGCTTGGTTACTGGATTAAACATTATATTTTTCCTTTAATAAATTTGCAAAGCTAACAATATCAGGATCTGACATAAAAGATGCAAGTCTGAAATCCATATCAGTTGGTTCTTCGAATATTTGATTTGTATCATCATATCTACCAGCTTGTATAGTGTCCATCCATATTGTAATGTCAGCATCGAATTGTTTACGTGTTTCTCCTGTAGGACAAACAAAATCGCAGATAACAGTACGAGCTCTTGTCGCTTCAAACGTAGCAATTGAATTCATACGTTCGCTTTGACGTCTACGGCCTGATGGAGTAAAGTCCCAATCATTAGCCATTTCTCTTACTTTATCTGCGTTATACCACGCGCAGTTTAAATGCACGTGTAATCTTTTAGCTAGATGAGTTTTACCAGATCCCGGCAAACCCATTATTAGTATTTTCATAACATCTCCCAATTAGCATCAGGTTTATCTGCATCTTTGACTGCCATAGATCCATCATCTTTTTCTAAGGATTGCACCATAATATCATGTAAGATATCTCCAGCAGTCGTTTGTAATTCTTCATCATCAACACTTAAGTCTTCATCTGGAGAACTAATAAGATCAAAATCAAATGTAATTTGATGATCACCGTCATCTAACTGTTTACCAATCTTTATAGCTCCAAACTGAATTACTGCTTCAGAAAACATGCCTTCTTTAATTCTAACATGCCAAGACTCGCCTCCATCATCAGGAATCAACTCGTATGTTTTATTCTCCTGGTGTTTCATCTACAATCCTATCCATTGATACTTCTGATTTATAACCAATGGTAAATTGCTTTTTAATAAATTCTTTGAAGTCTGTCTTTTCAAATATGTCAAGCCAGAAGAAAGCACCTTCAGTTTCTCCTTGTCTTACTTTACGACCTAACACTTCACCGGTTACAGGATGTAGCGGTTCATACCATCCGTTACTTGGTTTATGTACATATCCACCAGCTAGTGCTACATCAAGTAAACCTGAGTATTGTGCAACACCACCTTCCCAATTAACTGTAATTGGTATTTTAGATTTTTCTTTTACAAACCTAGATTTTTCAATATTAATTACAAAATCATAACCAGTAACCTCAGTGCCTTTTTTGTTTTGTCTACGACCAAGAATCCAGATTGCATCTGCTGAATAGTAGATACCAGTACCACCACCAACGATATCTCTTGGAAACAATCCAATTTCTTTATATGTATGATTGACAGCAAGCAATGGAATATTTTTCATAGCTAAGTAAGGTGTCGACATACGGAACAAACCTTTAAGTGCTTTAGCGCGTGACATGTCAGCAACAGACTTTTCGTTAAGAGCATCTTCCATTTCTTTCTTAGATGCTAAGTTACCGATTGAATCAATAACTACAATAACTTTATCATCGCGATCAAGTTCTTCCAATTGTCCAATCAAATCAAATTTTAATTCTTCTACATTTGTAATAGGTGTATGCAATACACGAGAAGTATCAATTTCAAATTGATTGAAGTATGCTTGCGGTGAACCAAACTCTGAATCATAAAATAGCATGACAGCTTCAGGATATTTTTCCATATATGCTGCAGCCATAAGCAATGCAAATGAAGTTTTAAAATGTTTGGATGGACCTGCTAAAACTGTAAGTCCAGGTGTAAGTCCGCCATCCACGGAACCAGATAAAGCTACATTGACCATAGGCACTTGTGTCTTTACCATATCTTTTTCGTTAAAAAATTTAGACTCAGAAAGAACTTCAGTATGTTTTAACTTACTATTCTTTTTGAGTTTATCCATAATACTCATAAACATCTCCTATGTTATGAATTAATTCTACCACATTTTTGTCTGAATGTAAACTAAAAAAATGCTTCAAGTGTACCAGGTTTTTTTCTAGAGAATATAGTTTTAGTTTTATTATCCTGTACTACATATTCTGATTTAATAGTATCAGCTGTTCCACCTAAGAAGTCTTTTACATTTTCTGCCATATCTGTAGCTGTAGTGACAGGCACGTTTTGACAAATCATGTTAAGATTTTTTAAGCCACCTTGTAATTCAAAGTCTTTTGGCATCTTCATAATATCTAAAGCTTCACGTGTATTGATATACCTGTCTTGATCAGGATGCACTAGGCTATGAGGGAAATGACCTACGAAAGCGCCAATATGGTCTTTACCTATCTCTGTCATTTTTCTCATAATATTTTTACCAGCCTTTAACTTTTCATACATGTATATGCATTTCTCTGAAAGCTTTTGGTGACCACGATCTGACATCCACTTACTTACTACACGATAGTCTCCACCGTGATCTTCAATATAATGCAATGGATTAGTTGTTTTCTCAATCTTCTTAAAAAATTCTTGGTGTGTAATTCCACCATGCATTTCTTCTAACACATATTGATAATAAGGATTGTCTGTAGGCTTAGCTTTATTGTTCACCTGTTCAAACATAGGATCTTCTGTGTTAGTGGCAGAAGAACGTATCTGATCTTCAATCTTAGTATACGGTCTATTATAATATGAGAACTTAGGTACCTCATTACCTTTCCAAAAGAAATAAAATGCACGATCTCTTACTTGACTCAATCCGTGTAAGATTGATTTTGTTTTGTAGATTGAGAAGACATATCCATTATCTTTTGCAAGGGATCGTAATCTGTTAACAACTGGTTCTCCCATTTTACTAGCGAGCCGTGGAGCGTTTTCACCCCAGAACACAGTTGGTTGGAGGGATTCGAGCACATACTCTGCAGACTTGACCATCCAATCATTAGTAGTGCTATCACTAGCGCTAGTAGGACTAAGTGAACTGAGACCTGCACAAGGACAGACAGTATTGATAATATCAACTTTGCCAGGAGCAGTACCGCCTTCATCGAGAAGAACATAAGGCATACTATTATTATAATAATTAAGGAGCTGGTTATCATTTGCTTGAAAATCCTTATACGATAAGATGTACTCGGGCCTAGACCCGAATACCTTTTCCATTGCTATTGTTTCGCCACCAATGAGTGGAACTATACTTGCATACTTAACCATAACTTACATTCTGTGCTA
>CEUH01047430.1_pt1 | contig 12238 bp, 12 predicted proteins | sample 356461 | NCBI WGS metagenome assembly CEUH01 (sample SAMEA2623275, study PRJEB7988) | marine metagenome | isolation source: saline water (ENVO:00002010), including
TTTCCTTGGAACAGCGAAAACGGATCAGTGTAGATATCATCGTCGAGATGCGCTTCTGCGATGTCGCTTCCTGCACGAACAATGCCACGAGCGCCGTACCACGTTCGACCATCAGGTTTTGTTTCGGATGCTAGGACAGCGAGGTCGTATTGTTGCCAACCGACCCAAGCCGAACCTCCGTCCATGAAGGCAATGTCGGCATGACCAAAGCGAAGTGCTTCAATCGATGCACCTTCTGAATCAACCGCGTACAGTTCAACCGGTGCGTTGAGTTTCTCTTGCAAATAGTCGGCAAATCGCTGTGGATTCTCGTCAATGTTTGTGTATGTATCTCGGACTTCATAGGCTACGACAAGGGAGTCGATTTGCCCTAGTTCATCGACGTCGCTTTCTTCAGTAACGTCGCCAAGACATCCGGCGAGTGAAAACATCAACATCGAGCCAATCATGAAGACGGCTTTGTACGCATTTCGAAGGTTAGTATTACTCTTCATAGCCCGGCCAAACCGAGCATAGATATGAATGTTAGGGCTCCCTAAAAAAACAAATATACTCCGTGTCGGTGGATTGATATGAGAAGTATGCTGAATGAGAAAGAAGATGGGAACAGGACCGCAGTTGTCCTGATTCTTCCACTCGCATCATTCCTTGTACTCCTCTTTTTTCTCGATATGTCTGATTTTGTTCGTGTAGCCTCATCCCTTGGACCTGCTACGCTGCTCGCAGTGGTCTTAGTCTCAGCAATGCGGCCCATTGTAGGTGGGATTCGATCAAGGATTGCTTTCAAACCCGTTGCAAGCCTCACCCTCCTCGATGCCACAAAGGGGTATGTTTTGTCTGCGTATGGTTCAATTTTCTTGCCTTCAGCCATTGGTGGCGACGTACTTCGAATTGAGCACATGAAAAATTCAACCGGAACCACGAGGAAAGAATCGTTTCTGGTTGCGGCTACAGAACGAGTTTTAGGGCTGTTAAGCCTTGTATTCTTGACGATCTGCGTATTGTTCCTTGACGTACCATTTACCATGTCGTGGTATTGGTTGATTACTGCGGTTGTCGGTGGTTTCGCGCTCTTCCTAGGTTCAAAATTCCTGCTCGATTCTTCTGATGATGGCTCAATGCTGAACAGAACGCTTACTTATGTTCGGTCCTATGCGAGTATGAAGTTGCTTCTTCCTGTGTTTATTTTGTCCGTTCTTTTTCAGGTCATATCTTTGTCTGTTCCTGTATTGGTGGCTTACAGTCTTGCTGGATTGAATGCTGCAATCATCATTGCTTTGGTTACACCCGCAATTGCATTGTTCTCGGCCCTACCAATTTCGATTGGCGGTATTGGACTGCGCGAAGCAAGTTACGTAGGTACTGGGGCGCTCTTCAATATCGATGAAAGTGTTTGCTTGTTATCGGGGCTAGCTCTTTCAATGTCAATCATTCTTTCAGGTGTTCCAGGAGTGTTCATCCAATCTGAATTACTTTCACATGAAAACTACAAAGAGACAAATTCAAAGAATATAATTTGAGGACATGGATTGATTTTGATGACAGAAATACATACCTACAAGCTTGACGTCGTGGTTCCTCTTTACAACGATGAAGAAGTCATAGAATCGCTGTGTGAGACGGTGTTCAACACGCTGCAAAACAAATTCCAATCGATTCGAATGATTTTAATCGATGATGGTTCGACAGATGAATCCTATTCCGTTGCATTGCGCATGAGGAGTGTCTATGATGCAATAGATGTAATCAAACTCGCTGGAAATTTCGGACAGCATCGCGCTATATTGGCAGGCTTGCGATCAACGAGCGCAGATCTCGTCGCTGTAATGGATTCAGACCTACAAGACCGACCAGAGCACATTCCTGCGCTTGTAGAACGCATGCTTGAAGACGGTACATCATTAGCCATCGCTCGACGAATTCGACGTGTTGATTCGTTGAGAAAACGGCTGTTTTCACGATTGTTCGCCACTACGTCAAATCTTCTTGTACCGTTCAAAGTCGACCCTCATCTCGGAGCGTTTAGGGTGATGAGGCAGAGCATAGTCAAGCAGATATGTGAGGTCAAAGAGCATACTGGAACACCATTCTCAATGCTTTATTCTCTTCGCGTACCATACTCAGCTGTTGATCTCGAACGAGAGGCACGTACCGCAGGTACCACCGGATACACATTCAAGAAATCCCTCAAACTCGCAAGCGACCGAATTATGACGTACTCAATCAAGCCAATTCGCCTTGCTATAGTCCTCGGAATCATGTTTGGGCTTTTCTCAATCGCCATTGCAGGTTATTCGATTGTCAATTACATACTTGTCGACCGAGTTGCACCTGGTTGGACTTCAATCGTGTTTGTGACATCATTCTTTGGCGGCCTAAACCTACTCTTCCTCGGTATTCTTGGAGAATATATCGGCCGCATATACATTGAATCGCGAGGAGTCCCGAACTACATTGTTCAAGAAACGACGGTCGATGATAACGACTCAAACTAGAATATTTTGTCGGGCTTTGGGGCCCAGAGCAGCAATGGTGTCAACGATTGATACAAAATCCGAGAAGGAGTCAACGTTCTGTTCGTATTCCTCATATGGTCCATATTCCATCCATTGTAAATCAAGATCGATGGTATCAAATTCATTGGTGATGTAATTTTTTGCTGCCGGAGCACTCAGGTAGACCGATGCATGCAACTGTTCACAAATCGAAATGAGCTTACCAACTCGATCTTCTTCCAATTGAAATTCAGAAGAATTTCTGAACTCGGTTTTGATTCCGAGATATGCTGAGATACGTTGGATGAGTGCTTGATTGAACTTCGACAGCGTTGTAATGGAATAATCGTGATACACTGGAGTGAGGAGTTCCATGACCTCTCCGATGAATGGAGCCTTGGCATAATTTCTCTTTATTGTCTCAAGGTGATTGTTGCGCCATTCACCCTCTGGCAGTTGAACCTCATCAATGGCTTTCCCACGATTTGAGCCAACTGGAATCGTTATCCACTGAAATCCATTTGGCCCAAAAATCTTGTTTCTACTTCGCCAATCACGTTTGGTAAAATCAACAGTATCGTAGAACACAAAGATATCTGCTCTGGAAATGAGCTGAAAATACCCCTTCCATGGAAGATAATTCGATTGTGAGATCGCCACGACAGTCATACTATTCCTCCCCAAGACGAACACTGCTCGTCAATCGGTTTGCTTCGTTCGTCAAATCCTCGAGAATAGAAGATGGATCTTCCCTTATCAATTGGATGTAACCCATTTCTATTTGCTGTGCGGAGTTTAATACGAGGCGTTCACCGATATCGAAGTATATCTCATGACTGAATTCATCATTGATTTGATCCATACTCAAAAAGGTGCCTTGCCGGGAAACAATTAGATTGTGAGCGGCATTGGCCTTGCCGGTCGGAATCGGTGGGAGATTTATCTTTTCACCAAGGGCAAGATGAATCGACAAGGCATAGAAATCAACCCCCCAGTACGTTCCACAGACCTCAGGCAACCTCGTCCCACCCATTCGACAGGTCAATTCGATGATTTTTGGACCATCTTCTGTCAAAATAAAATCAATGTTCGAAATGGTATTGTTGATGCCAAGAGATGCGATTGCATCGATAACTATGTTGCGCACAGTTCCAATCAACTCCTCTTCATTTGGATGTGGACAGCCATGGCCGACAGGAATGCGGCGTGGAGGTGGTGTCGTGATGTCGCTGTGTAGCACGAGAAGCTTGCACTCTCCATGTTCAACAATCGCTTGTGCGCCAAACTCTTCTCCTTCAAGCCATTCTTCGATCAAAACCTCGCCACGTCTACTGAATTTTAGTGCTGATTCAAACGCCGGTTTTACATCTTCCACATCATGTATCTTATTGACACCCCGAGAGCCAGATGAATCCGAGGGCTTAATCACACAATCACCTCGATGGTTGTTGAAAAACTCAATTCCATCGTTGGCATCACTAATGACGCGATATTGTGCGGTAGGCACTCCTGAAGCGACTAATTTTCTCTTCATACGAACCTTACTCAAGCATGATGAGGTTGTCGCAAAACCTGAACCAGGAAGATTCATTTCATCGACAACAAGGCCGATGCTTTCGAGACAAACATCGGTTGCTGTGGTAAGAATTCCGTGGGGTTTTATTGTTCGCGCAAGCTCAAGAATCGCTTGTGAATTGGATATGTCTACTTCATGAAAATAGGTTGCTAGCGCAAGTCCTGGATAATCCCCTGCAATCGAGCAGACATGTGCTTCAACACCAAGATCGATGGCTGTTTGAATGAGCGGGACCTGATGGCGTCCTGCTCCTAAGATCATCAACCTCTTTCCCAAACCACTCATTTTTTGCCCTCAAAAGAATCAATAATCATGCATCGTATGTCCATCTGTGCGCAGTGTGAAGTTTAACGTACCATTCCTCACTGGGAACGAGAAGGACTATGTCAATGAAGTCTTCGATAGTCAGGAATTCTCTGGCAATGGTGAATTTACAAAACGAGTTCAAAATATGCTTGAGGAAATACTTGGTGCTGAAAGAGTTCTTCTCACTCATAGTTGCACAGGAGCGCTTGAATTGGCTGCACTCTTGTCAGGATTTGGCCCCGGCGACGAGGTCTTGGTGCCATCTTACACATTCGTGACAAGTGCATCATCGGTCATGCGGACTGGTGCAACACCGGTATTTTGCGAGGTTGATGAACATACGATGTTGTTGGACCTTGATGATCTTGAAAGCAAAATAAATTCAAACACAAAAGGCATTGTTGCCGTTGACTATGCTGGATTCGGTAATGATTATACCCGTGTGAACCAGATTTGCAAAGAACACAATCTCGTTTGCATTCAAGATAGTGCACAAGGTCTAGGAGCTCAGTGGAACGCTCAACCTCTTTCAACACATACTCGATTTGGGGCTATCTCTTTCCATCAGACAAAAAACATTCACTCGGGACTTGGAGGGTGTCTTGTCATCAACAATGCAGAAGATGTGGAAAAGGCAGAGATGGTGTGGGAGCGGGGAACCAACCGCAGTGCATTTTTCAAAGGACTCGTTGACAAATACAATTGGCAAGTCGTTGGATCATCGTTCTATCCCAGCGAGTTACAAGCCGCTTTTTTGTGTGCACAACTCGAACGACTGGATGAAAACATATCACTTCGACTAAAACTCTGGAATTGTTATGAGCGCTTGCTCAAGCCGATTGAGGAAGAGGGCTACTTGCGCATTCTTCGCGAGCCGAGTGGCTGCGAGCACAATGCGCACATGCTGGCAATAATGCTTCCCAATCCTTCAGAAGCAGACCGCCTTCGCATCCACCTCAATGAGAACGGTATACAAGCTGTCATTCATTATGTCCCTCTTCATGAATCCCCCGTAGGAAGCGAACTTGGATATGACCCCGAGAGTTTACCTGTGACCTCAAGAGCAGCGGCCTCTTTGATTCGATTACCGCTTCACCTTTCTATGGATGAAGAAGATATTGAGTACATCGTCAGGATTCTTCAAGAATTTTATCCTCCCCATGATTGAGTGTTTCAAGGGAGAAACGTGCTGCATAGAACAACAACACACCAAGTATGGGTGCACTGATGAATTTTATCCAGTTTTCCACGATTTCATCAATTTCAAATGCCGTGTTGGCGAATGGTTCTCCTGAAAGTGTCCAACCAACTGCATGAACACCAACAAAACAACCGAACAAAACAGCCATCGTTTGGGTATCTTTTTCCAGCATGACTCGATCCATCAACATGCCAAGAACGATAAAAATCAGAACGCTTCCTGTGCTGAATTCAGTAAAAATACACAATAGCAATTCGTGAGTAAGACTTAGACTAATCATGATGTTCGTGTAAAGAGTTGATGCGGGTAATTCGATTGATTCAGAAAGCAGAGCGAGCATGAAGCATACCGTCAACAAAAATAATCCGTTGCTTAGGCTTTCGTTAACGTTGACAACAACACCAAAGAAGTACAGCATAAAACCAAGATACCAGTAACGATTGTCGTGTAAGATTCTACGATCTTTGAAAACACTTCTCTGAACGAGTATTCCAACCATTGTAATTGGTGCGTAAAAGGATACATCTGGGGCAAATAAAAGTATGAACATCAAAAATGGAGTGATGTATGCCAACAAATCGACAGCTAAATCCTTGCTTAGCAGCGATAAAAACTGAGATTTTTCCGCTGTTCGCACAAATCTCCCAATCGGTGTTTCTAATTAAATTTAGGTAAACCTAAAAATGTGGTTCCTCTGGGATGACCATGCCAAAGTCAGAGGACATTTGTGGTGTGGTTCTCGCCGGAGGGTGGGGCACTCGCTTAATGCCGCTGACAACCTCAACAAACAAACATCTTCTGCCGGTTTACGACGAACCCATGATTTGCAAATCCATTGCTACACTTGCACGTATGGGCATCAAAGAAATCATGATCGTTCTTGGTGGATATTCAGGAAATTCATTTTTTGCTCTCCTTGGTGATGGGCATCGATTTGGGTTGGACATTCGTTATGCATACCAAGAGCAAGCAGGAGGAATTGCTGAGGCCCTTCGATTGACCAAAGGATTCGTAGGCTCACGAAATGTTGCTGTAATCCTCGGCGATAATGTATTCGAACAATCAATGAGAAGTTATGCTGTCGATTTCGTGAGTGACGATGCACATGACTGTTACTTATTCCTAAAACCCGTCGAGGATCCTACCTCTTTTGGAATTGCATGGATTGATGGTGCAGGGCGAATAGTGAACATGGAGGAAAAACCCACGGTATCGGATTCAAATCTTGCCATTACTGGCCTGTATATGTATACTCCAAGGGTGTATGATCTGATTGACGAAATCCTTGAAACTACGGGATATTCTAATCGCGGAGAATTGGAAATTACGGATATTAACAGATTATTTATGCAAAAGAATCTAGCAAAAGGATGTCATTTTGATTCTCATTGGGCCGATTGCGGGACGCTTGATGCGTTGCTTGAAACATCCGTCCTCATGCGAAAATGGAATTTAGGCCCATGGCTTCCAGCGGTGAGTGAATAGAATGCGAATCCTTGTTACAGGAGGTTGTGGTTTCATTGGGAATCATGTTGTACGCAACGCGTTGTCAATCCCCGGCGTAGAAATAGTTGTCAACATTGATGCTTTGACATACTCAGGGCACCCAGAAAATCTCAACGATGTTGAGGATGAGCGCTACACATTTGTTCATGGTTCAATCAACGATTATGAACTCGTCCACAACATACTCAACGACAAGCAAATCAATGTCATCCTCCACCTTGCAGCAGAAAGCCATGTTGACCGCTCAATAAATTCGGTCCAACCCTTCATTGAAACCAACATTGATGGGACGCGTGTTCTTCTTGAAAGCGTTATTACATGCAATCAGCAAGGACAAAATATCCACTTCGTTCATGTTTCAACCGACGAAGTTTACGGCTCACTGGGCCCTGATGATGAACCGTTTACGGAAGATACGCCTTTAAACCCACAGAATCCATATGCAGCATCTAAAGCCGGTTCTGATATGCTCGTTCAGTCATTTGTTAATACGCACAAAGTGTCTGCGGTCATAACGAGATGCTCCAACAACTACGGACCACGCCAGTTCCCAGAGAAACTCATTCCCTTGATGACCCTTAATGCGATTAACAACAAGATGCTACCGGTTTATGGAGATGGAAAACAGGTTCGTGATTGGATTCATGTCGAAGACCACGCGAATGGAATCCTTTGCGCTATGCTCGCATTATTTGTTGGGAGGATTGAAACTGGAGAAGTCTTTAATTTTGGAGCAAACAACGAACAAGAGAACATTACCATCGTTCGAAACATCCTTTCACAAATAAATGCAGATGAGTCATTGATTAAGCATGTTCGCGATCGACCTGGTCATGATCGAAGATATGCGATGGGCTATGAGAAAGCAAGTAAAGTGCTTGGTTGGAAACCAGAAATTGACTGGAAAGTGGGCTTATCCGATACGATTGAATGGTACATGACGAATCCTGAATGGATTGAGTCGACAAATCTTGAGGTCGACTGAGTCACTCTGATTTGAGTAATTTTCTGGCTTCTTTGACCATTTTAACAAGTTCAATTCGAGCTGACTCAGAGGAATTGACCTGATTCTTGAACGCCAATCGGATTGGATGTTGACCCTCACTTGTTGTTGCAATCATCTCAAACCCATAACGGTCTATTGTCGTCATCACAGCCTCCGTTGTTTCGGTTGCTTTACTCATGGCTTTACAATAAAGGACAAGCGCATCGGAATGGTCGTCATTCATGTGTTCAACAATATCCTCTGCAGATTCAATCATCGGATCGGGTTCAGCATCAAACCATTTCGATTCGTTGACCCATGACATTCTTCCAAATCCACCAATGAAGCGAATTGAATCGACCTTGAGTTTGTAAAATCCAAAATCATCCCAATCACAATATGCTTTAGCACTCTCATGTATCCCAATAAAGCTCTCTTTAACAGCATCACGTTCATGATCTGAGACCAACGTACAATGACCGACTAATGTCACTCGCCCATGTGCCAATGGATTGCCTTCACCGTGTTCAGCGATGAGCAAGGATGCTTTTGAATCGAGAATGAGATTCTTTGTGTGTTCAGCGAGCTGGCTAATTAAGAAAACAGGGTTTCCTTCGTGCATTGCATAGGTTACAAATGAACCATATGGGAATCCTTCTGCTCTCTCTGAGACCGTGCACAATGTCGCCACATGCATCTTCGATGCAATAGTTCGTGCGTATTCTGCATGCGATGGTCTTGCTACGTTTTTGTTGTAAAGCAGTTTTGGAGTAAGTGAGGCACTACCATCCTGCGGTGCATGTTTTGTAAATTTCTTCGGTTCTTCTTTATCTGACATCTTCATCATCTATCCTTCATCTTCGTTATTTTGGTGTTCCCAAATGACATGTTTATGTTCTAATTCTCCACCGATTTCATCTTTGACATGAATCCAAAACCTGTTGTCTTCTTGCGATTCAATAACGTCTGAGGTGACCCCAAATACCTTTTGTATGTTTTCTGGAGTTAACACATCACGGGGAGTCCCTCCTGCAATAATTTCACCATCGCTCATGAGGAGAATACGGTCAGCAAATCGAGCTGCCATATTGATATCATGAATAGCGACAAGAGCCGCCTTTGGAGAGTTTTCATCGGATACAAGTATTTTCAACTTCTTCATTACTTGAATTTGATTTTTTAGATCGAGATCACTGGTCGGTTCATCCAAAACAAAAACACGTGGCGATTGTGCAATGGCTTTACCGATAATCACTCTTTGGCGTTCACCGCCGGATAATTGGTTGAATTTTCTGAATGCAAAGTCTTCAAGATTAAGAAATTCGATCGTTTTCGATACGATTTCCCTATCCAATTCACTGATGCTCCATCCGATATATGGCCTTCTGCCGAGCATAATGGTGTCGTACACATCAATCGAAAAACTCGATTTCACAGATTGAGGAACGTACGACATGTATCGAGCCATTTGCATGGGATCGAGGTCCTCGCTCGAGATGGACTGCGAGGAGGTGTTCCCATCGCCTACGTTGATTGCTTGTGCAACATTACCATACGAAATGTTTCCAGATTGATGTTTTAGAATCCCTAATATGCACTTGAGAAGAGTTGATTTCCCAGCCCCATTGACACCCAAGAGGCAGACCAATTCGTTGTCATGAAGAGTAAGGTCAATACCCTTCAGCACCTCATTTTTCGGATATCCAAACCTGAGATTTTTCACGGTAATAATGCTTGACAGAACCATCACCTACCCTTGCTACGAATCAACAAATACATGAAAAAGGGCCCGCCAATAACGGACAGCATCACACCAACTGGGATGATGATAGGAGCGAAGAGAGTGCGTCCTAGCGTGTCCGCAAACAGCATCAAGAAGGCCCCAAAGATTGCTGAACTAGGAATTAATTTACGAAAGTCGTTGCCGACAATCACCCTTGCCATGTGTGGGGCTGCTAACCCAACGAAACCAATCAATCCAGTGAACGAAATGACCAATGCTGTCAATAAAGCTGACAACACTAGAACAATCTTTCTAAATCCGGCTGGGTTAACACCCGTTGAAATGGCAAATTCATCTCCGCCTACGGACAATGCATTGAGATCCCAAGACCATTTCAACGCTAACGGAACGAGGAAAACGACTGGAATCGTCAAGAATAACGCCGTGTCTCTGTCGACTCTTCCCAAACTACCAAACGACCAATGCATCAACTGGGAGACCTGTTCATCTGTTGCGAAGTAGTTCAATACCGACGTTATAGCGCCCGCTATGAAGGTAATAGCGATTCCAACGAGAATGTATGATTCAGCAGAAACGGAATGTGTACTCCCCAATTGGATGATAATGAACACTACAATCAAGGCGAAAAGAAACGCGTTGCCGATGATAGCGAGTGGACCACCGATTATCGAGAATCCGAGCATGATGGCAACAGCTGCACCGAGTGCAGCACCGGATGCAACACCAAGTGTCAATGGTGAAACAAGTGGATTGCCTAAACATCCTTGCATCAAAGCTCCGGCAGTTGCGAGTGCCACGCCTCCAACGATGGCCATGAGAATTCGAGGAAATCGTATCCTCCAAATGATGCTATGCTCAGTACTGGTAGGAGTTTCAAAACCAAAAATCATTTTCGCCGTGGTCCAAATATCCAGTTTTTCATAAGGACCTTGACCCATAGCAATAAGTGCCAAAACGAACGTCGTAACTCCTAGAAGAACAATGGATTTTATTTGATTTCGAGATTTGAGAATGTGCTGTTCAGAGAGTGGATTCATTCTGCAACCACCGTCGAATCGCACACGAATTTTCCAATTCTGTCAATTCCGTGATATTGCGAGAAATAATCATCCAGTATCTCTTCAGCATCCACATCATCAAAGAGATCTGGATGGAAATATTTTGCCAACGTTGGCAATCCATGAATCATCATCGGTCCTGCGAATTCGCCTGACATAATAATCATCTTATTGTTCGCAATTGCAGAAACGCTGTCAAAGCCGTCTCGTTCTGAGATGAGATTCATGTGATTATCACATTTGTTGTTCGAATCGTAACTGTTGAAACCAATATCGAACGTGATACCATCAAACATGAGAATATCGGGGTTCTCGCCAATGATTGCCTCCATGCTTACGTGGGTTGTATGTCCAGGAAGGTCAGCAAATACGTTAACACCGCCTGCCTTTTCAATCACATCCGTCCATTGCGATGTTCCTGTCAACACGACTGGATCGCGGGTTAACGAGGCATGATGTTCCATAACAATCTGCGGCCTTGATTCATCGCTTAGATTCGAGATTCGTTGCTCAACCATGCTTTCAATCTCATCAAATTCATCAAATATTGCTGCCGCCTGTTCTTCTTTTCCGAACAACGTTGCGAGGACATTGATTTCGTCTCGTAAGTAGTCGTACTTGTAAAAATCAAGCGCTAGTACTTTGACTCCGACCGGCTCAAGTAGGTTGCGAATTGCTTCCGTGTCAACCATTCCATTCGTTGCAAACACGATGTACACATCTGGGCGTGTATCAAGCAAAGATTCGAAGTCAATTTCTGAATGTGCAGAATATTGCACCATTGGAGTATTGGTAAATTCGGGCCAGATGGTTTCATCGTAGAAGTCGCCTGAAACTCCAACGACTACACTTGGATCGATTTCGAGCATACGCATGACGGTTGCTGCATATGTGTTTGTTAGTGCGACGCGAGTTGGAGGCTCAGCAAACCTGTGCAATACACCGTTTGAGTCTGTAACAGTAATGCTGTCGTCTGATGATTCGAGTGCATCATCTGACTGATTTGAGAATCCATCATTCGATGTATACCAAACTCCGAATGATCCAGCCATAAGCAACAGAACTATGAACAGTGCAGTATCAGTTCCATTGGCCATCTTAGGACCTCCTTTTTTCGTAAATGATGCACGCAGCCAGCAAAATCGAGACCGTCAAAGGAATTGAAACTGCTGGAAGGCTGTTCTCTTCTTCAGACGCATCGTCTGCTGGTTCGTCGATTAAGATAAAGATTGAATCAGAATACTCGGAGATTTTTCCATCGACCATCACGCTGACACGCAAGCGATTCTGTCCGATTGACAGGTCGGTAAGTGTTGTTGAGTTTTCTGTGCCGTTGAACACTTCCGTAACTACGCCATCAGCATCCT
>CEUH01016847.1_pt1 | contig 12196 bp, 12 predicted proteins | sample 356461 | NCBI WGS metagenome assembly CEUH01 (sample SAMEA2623275, study PRJEB7988) | marine metagenome | isolation source: saline water (ENVO:00002010), including
TGATGTAAATAGTATGGATGAAGCTTTTTTGGTATCAACTGGTATTGGTGTGGTTCCTTGTTTTTGGGATGAGTGGTCATCTAATTTTTCAAACACAAATAAATTAAAAAATCTTTACAATGAAACAATTAAAAACCACTAAATTTATTAATAGGCCTTTTTTAAAAATATGAATGACATAAAAGCTCAAATAAATGAATTAACAAAAAAAATAAATTATCATAATATTCAATATTATGTTTATGATAATCCTACTATTTCAGATTATGAATATGATATTCTTTTTAAAAAACTTCAAAATTTAGAACTAAAATTTCCAGATTTAGCATCTAAAAATTCACCTACTAAAAGAGTAGGTGTTACTCCTTTGTCTAAATTTTCTCAAGTCACACATAGAATACCCATGCTTTCATTGTCAAATGCCATGAATTCTAATGAATTAAAATTATTTCATACTCAAATGGAAAAAGGTTTAGGGGGAAAAATTGAATACATTGGCGAACCAAAATTAGATGGTTTAGCTGTAGAGTTAATTTACGAAAATGGAATTTTTGTAAATGGTTCTACTAGAGGAGACGGATATTTAGGAGAAGATATAACTGATAATTTGAAAACAATAAGAGCAATTCCCTTATTTTTAGAAAACAATTATCAGATTCCAAAATTATTGGAAATAAGAGGAGAAGTATTCATTAATCATAAAGATTTTAAAAATCTCAATAAAAAAAGGTCTGAAAAAGGGGAAAGAATTTTTGCAAATCCTAGAAATTGTGCTGCTGGAAGTTTGAGACAACTTGACTCTCGCATCACCGCAAATAGACCTTTAAGAATTAATTGTTACGCACCGGGCACTATTGATGGAATAACAATTTCATCACAGAGCGAATTTCTTAATATATTACCTAAATGGGGTTTTCCTGTAAATACAGAAACTCAAGTAGGAGAAGGTATAGATTTTCTTAATGAGTATTTTAATCATATAGAATCAATTAGAAATAATTTAACATATGACATTGATGGGGTTGTTTTCAAAATCAATTCTTATCAACTTCAAAAACAACTTGGTGAAAGAAGTAGATCACCAAGATGGGCTATTGCGGCAAAACTAAAACCTGTTCAGTCAACGACAATAATTAATGATATTGTTACTAGTGTGGGAAGAACAGGAGCAATTACTCCAGTTGCAAAAGTAAAGCCTGTAAATGTTGGAGGAGTCATTGTGTCAAATGCCACTCTTCATAATCAAGATGAAATTGATAAAAAAGATATAAGAATTGGAGATACAGTAATTATACAAAGAGCAGGAGATGTTATACCTGAAATTGTAAAAGTTGTTATTGATAAAAGATTAAGTACATCAAAACCATATGTAATGCCATTAATTTGTCCAAGATGTAATTCTTTGTGCGACAAAAAACAAGATGAAGTTGTGTTGAGATGTTTTAATGAAAATTGCCCTGCACTAATAGAGGGTCAAATTCAATATTTTTGCTCAAAAAATTGTATGGATATTGATGGACTTGGAGAAAAAATTATTACATTGCTTATTAAAAACAACTTAGTTAGAAATATTTCTGATATTTTTTATTTAAAACATTCGGATATATCTAATTTAGATAGGCTGGGTGATAAATCAGCAAACAATATTTTAGACTCTATTAATAAATCTAAACTATCAACAATGTCAAAATTTATCAATGGTTTGGGTATAAGAAATGTAGGACAACATACTTCTAAAATATTAGAAAGTCATTTTAACTATGACTTAAATTTATTAATAAATGCAAAATACGAAGAATTAATTTTAATTAATGAGATTGGAGATATTGTTGCCGAATCAATTACTAATTATTTTAAAAATGATAATAATTTAAATGTTATTCAACGTTGTTTAGATGCAGGAATCAAATTCTCAATACCATCAAAAAAATCAAATAAACTTCAAGAAATTAATTTTGTTATAACGGGTACTTTGCCAACATTATCAAGGGCAGATGCAAAGAGTTTAATTGAAGAAAATGGTGGTCGTGTAATGACATCAATTAGTAAAAAAACTACTTTTTTATTGTGCGGAGAAAATGCTGGTTCAAAAAAAGCAAAAGCTGAAAATTTAAACATCAAAATCATTGATGAAACACAATTAAGACTATTAATAAATGAATGAAATTAAAGAAATAGATGTACATACTTTAAAAAGTAGTATTGATAAAAATAACGATTTACTTTTGATCGATGTAAGAGAGCAATTTGAAGTAGATATATGCAAATTAAACAATTCCCTACATATTCCAATGAATCAAGTACCAAACCAAACAGATAAAATAAGTAAAAATAAAAATATTGTTGTGATTTGTAAATCAGGAGTAAGATCCTATCAAGTTTGTCAATACTTAAGTCATATTGGATATAAAAAAATATCAAACTTAAAAGGTGGTATCATAAGTTGGGCTTTAGAAATTGATGATACCTTAGAGTTATATTGATACCTGAAAATTATATTGGTATTACATTTGCTATAAGTGCTTCAATCTTATGGAGTATTACTGTAGTTACTATCAAACCAATTACTAATCAAGTTTCGCCTTTTTTAATTAATCCAATTAAAAATTCTATAGGATTTTTTTTGTTTTTTATCAGTTTTATTTTATTTGACATTCCTTTATGGTATCACGATTTACTACTTAGTGAATATTTTATTATTTTATTTAGTGGAACGCTCGGAATGTTTTTAGGTGATACAATTTTCATATATGCACTTAATAAAATAGGCGCAAATAGAGTGGCTATTGTGGATGCATTTTCACCTGTGGTAATTTTTATATACTGTTTAATACTTTTGCCAGATCAATCTCTTAATTTTGTACAAATAATTGGTTTTGTATTGACAATTATTGGACTTTTAATTTTGAAGAATGAAAATGATTTTGATGATATTGATTCAACAGTCAAAATAAAAGGTATTCTTATGGTGTTGGGAGCGATGTTATGTACTGGATTTGGAGTTGTATATTTAAAAACGGTTTTAAATCGAATTAATGAAACGGGTTATGATATAAAAATAAATCTATGGATTACAGCTTTTAGATTGATACCTGGAGTAATTTTTTCATGGATATTGTTTTTATTACAAAAAAATAAACTTGAAAAAATCAACCCATTACTTGAAAAACAAAATTTAATACCATTAATTATTGCTTCAATTATTGGACCTTTTATTGCCTTGGGTTGTTGGATTTTAGGGTATGCTTTTATTGATAAGCCTTCTATAACCAGTATTATAGGTCAATCCTCAGTAATTTTTATAATTTTATTATCGTGGATTTTTTTAAAAGAAAAATTAACAAGATTACGAATATTATCAGCAATTTTAGTTTTTATTGGAGTAATTTTAGTAAGTTTAAATTTATAATATAAGATTTTCCTCTTTATATAAAAATGCGGGCCCACTCAACCAAATATTTGTCCAATTATCATCAAATTTTAAAATCAATGAACCGCCAGGAACTTTAATTGATACTGGTGATATAATCTTATTTATTGAATGAGCATAAAATGCCGAAGCAACAGAACCTGATCCACAAGACATTACCATATTTTCTATACCCTTTTCATAAGTATGAACACTTATTTCGTTTTCATTTATTATATTTAAAAAGTTAACATTTACGCCACCATGATTTTTAAATAAATCATTATATCTTATATCTGAACCAGCTTTATTAACTTGCTTTATTGTGATATTATCAATTAATGTAACAAAATGTTTAGCCCCAGAATCTATAAATCGTCCCTCATATCCATTAGGTTTAATTTTATCTGTTACAAAAGTTGGCTTTTTCATAGACAAATGAATTGAGTTATCATCAATGATTTGTATTTCATGAACTCCATCGCCAGTAATAAATTTTATATTTTTGTCCACTTTATTTTTATTGAACATATATAAAGCAGAACATCTTGCACCATTAGCACACATCGTCTCCCAAGTTCCATCATTATTATAATAATCCATTTTATAATCATATATGTCATGTTCTGATAATAATAAAAGACCATCAGTATTAAACTTTTTACAAATTGTTGAAATTTTTGACTTTATCAAAGTATGATTAATATTATCATAAATAATAATAAAAGTATTTTTTGTACCATGAGCTTTAGTTATATTAATTTTCATAAATTTTTATTATTTGATTTTTTAAATTACGTTTATAATTATATATAATATTATGAATATAGAAAAAATATTATCAAAAAGTGTTAGTAAATTTAAAGAGACAATTACATCTATATCTCCTATAATCATTCTCTACACTATTTTATCCTATATTTTTACTCCAAATAATTTAAGAAATTTTCAATTAGATCAGAATTTTGATACTATAACATCTGCAATAAAAACTTCTGATGTGTTATTTAGTTTAATATTGATATTAATATTTAGCCTATATACCGTTTTTATTAATCAATTTATAATTACAAACCTAAAAAATAAAGTATTTAAAATTTCAGAATCTATTAGTGCTTTATCTTATATGCTACTAATGTATGGTTTATTATTATTTTCTTTTACCTTATTAGTCTTGACCTTTCCAATTCCAGATTTAGTAATATTTTTTATTTTAATATTATATATATGTATGTTTTTTGGCTTGTATATTAAAATAGATTTACAGAAAAAAAATTTGGATTGTATTTTAGATGGATATTTTTTTTGTAAACATAATTTTAAAAATATATTTAAAATTATAATTTTTCATTTATTATCAATTATTGTGATTACCTACAGTATTGTGATTTTAGGTTTCTTTGCATCTCAAATAATTGGTCCATTAAGTATTATTTTCATTAATATTTTATTTTATATAGCTTCATATTTTTTATCCATTGCATGGATACATGCATATTTTGATCTAAAACAAAAATGAACACCCAATTAAAAATAGAAAAAAAATTAAGAACTTATTTCAATGTTCATGTTTTAAATATAATCGATGAATCGCACAAACATGTTAATCATAAAAAAGATACAAATGGTGGACATTTCAAGTTACTTATCGTATCAAATGATTTTGATAATATATCATTAATTAAAAGACATCAATTAATTTATGATGCACTAAGTGATATGATTAAAGTTGAAATTCATGCAATATCTATTAAAGCAATGACTATAAAAGAAAGTCATATTGTATGAAAGAATCAATTGTAAGTAAACCATATACTTTCAAAAGAGTAAATATTCAAATACAAAATCGTACTGTACTAGCTGCAATGACAAATAAGCAAAGCCATGATAATGGGGTTATATCTAATGATGAGATTAATTGGTTGGTCGAAAGAGCAAAAGGAAAATTTGGTATTATAACAACAGCAGCAACTAATGTCTCATTACAAGGAAAAGCATGGGATGGAGAATTTGGTGTCTATGATGATTCACAATTACCTCAACTAATAAAACTAACAACAAAGATTCATCAAACTAAAAGTATTATCATTGCACAATTATTTCACGGTGGTATTAGATCACCACAAAAAATAACAGGAACAATACCCATATCCTGTAGTGAACTTGATTGTAATGAATCTGAAACTGGAAAATCAAAAGAAGCCACAGAAAAAGATATTAAAAAAATAATTAATGATTTTACTTGCAGTGCTGTAAGGTGTTGTGAGGCAGGTTTTGATGGAATAGAGTTACATGGAGCTCATGGATATTTAATTTCACAGTTTTTAGGTAAAAAAACAAATTTAAGGAAAGATAGATGGGGAGGAAGTTTAAAAAATAGGTCAAGATTATTAAATGAAATTATTTCATCAATCAAAAAAAATGTACCTGAATCTTTCATTATTGGAATAAGAATTTCACCTGAAATAGAAAGTATGGGAATAGAATTAAATGATTCTATTAATTTGATTGGACAATTAAAAAACCTACCAATAGATTTTATACATTTGTCATGCTGGGATGTTTTTGCCAAATCAAAATCCCTGGTTGATGATGATAGAACATTAACTCAAATTATAACTCAAAGTCACAGTAAATTACCAACTATTATTAGTACTGGAAATGTTTGGTCATCTATTGATGCAGAAAATTTGTTAAATCAAGGCTCTGATTTAGTGGGTGTAGGTAGAGTTGCAATAGGTCATCCAAACTGGCCTGAAAATATTGAGAATTTAAAATATAATCCTAAAAAACCACCCTTTACAGTTGAAGAACTTGAAAAAGCAAAACTCAATCAGACGTTTATCTCATATATGAAAAATTGGAAAAATTTTGTCAAGTAGTAATTATTTTTTTATAACAAAAAATAATACTGCAAATGTCGCCCAAATTAATTGTTCCACATAAAAAGTTGTTGTCATAGGAACAATACCTGAAGATGCTTGGTAAACATTTAAAAGCACAGGTAAAGATACTAAAAGCGCATAAGTTTTGGATACTTTATTTAAATCTTCAACCCAATTTGAAATTTGCAATGTTAAAATAATGAAAAAAACTTGTCCCATTAAAGCAAATGGTAAAATAACAGCAGCCTCTTTTGTATATGACATTCCAAAACTTTTCATCATTTCTTCAGGAGCAAGTATTCCACCTAAAGTGAATAAAATCATAAAACCGACTAATATTTTTAATAGTAATTTTATATTCATATTTTTTCCTTCACTTACTTATCACATTTGCTGTAACCGCAAGTCATACATGAATCACAACCATTTTCTGTTTTTAAAGCCTTAGCTCCACAATCAGGGCAAATTTTAAATGCTACATTTTCGGATGTGTCATTATCTTCTTTTTTTTTTGAAGGTGTATCAACAGTTGCTAAATCACCATCATTTTCTGTACTCCACGTACTTGGTTTTTCTAAAATATCAACATCATAGAAAAATCTTTCAATTACATCTGCTATTTCCGCATAAAATGAATGATAATATTTTCCTTCCTTAAATGAACCTCCATTAGGATCAAAAATTCCTTGTAGTTCTTCAAGTATAAACATAGGGTTTGCTGACCTTCTAAAAATAGCTGAAATTAATCTAGTTAATACTACATATTCTGGTGCTCTAGTTAAGTCTTTAGAATTTATGAAAATTTCTATTGGTCTTATTTGATCTTCATGTTTTATAAAACTTAAGGTTACAAATACTGAATTTTTAATAAATGCGCTCTTTAATTTATATACTTTTGCATCTACAACTTCAGGGCGTATACTTTTAGGATCAGTTTTATATTGAGGTTTTGTAACATCTTGGACTTCTCGTATTTGAGCCCCTTGAGGTAATTTATACATTTTTAACCTCCTCTTTTGAAGCTGGCTGAGGTGTATTTGTTGGTGTTGCAGATAAATTATTCATATGATGATATAATGTTGTAAGTCTTCCATATTCATTCTTTATCACATGATCACCTCTGACTTCTACCGTATCACCTTCGTCATTGACTATTTCAAACTTTTTATCTTTATATGATTGAAATGGTGTTAATTTATTTTCTACACTAAGTATTGGAAATCTACTTCCATCTCTGTATATGGTAACACCCTTTAATTTTTTCTGCCATGCCATAAAATATACATCTGAAATTACTTCTGGTTCAACATCTTCAGGTAAATTAATGGTTGAAGAAATACTATGATCAATATACTTTTGTATTACACCTTGAATTTTTACTCTTTTTTCTGGTACAACGGTGTGTGCGGTTCTAAAAAAGAATTCAGGTAAACTTTCCTCTTCTGATGCACTGTTTTCAATATCCATTAAGTCCATATAGGCCTGAACTGTAGAATGAAACACTTTAAATCTTTTATTAAACGATTCTGATCTCCTTGTATAAGAAAGTGCAAAAATCGGTTCTACACCACCTGAAACACCAATATAATTTTTTCCATTAATTTCATATCCAAGAACTATGTTAGATATTGACCCAGTTGGTGCAATTGACATAATAGCGATATTTCTTAAACCATTTTTAGTTATAAGGCTTTTAGTCTCATCATTTAGTGCTTCTTGATAAAATGGACATTGTTTATATCCGTTTAAATCAAAAATTGGAGATGGCTCTTTTTCTTTTGCAATCATTGCAGATGCTTGATATGATGCATTAGTAATGAATCCCATCACTTGCTCAATACAGTCAATAGCATCGTCAGAATCATAAGCTAGGCCAAGTTGATTTAGCATATCTGCAATACCCATCACTCCTAAACCTAGTCTTCTAGTTTCTTTAGCAGCTTGCCTTTGTTTTTCGAGCGCATTTAAATCTTCGTTCCAGGTCACTACATTATCTAGAAAGCGAACTAATAATTGAGATGATTCTGCTAGTTGATCCCAATTTATTCTAGCATTATTCTGATAACCATCAATTACAAATCGAGATAAATTAAGTGATCCTAAATTACACGCACCACCATCTTCTAATGGTACCTCAGCACATGGATTTGTACTAACAATTGGCCTTCCAACATAATTAGATGGAGAATAATCAGACATCGTTGTCCAAAAAATAAGACCGGGCTCTGCTGTTTTGTAATTTCCTTCAACAAATTCATCCCAAATTGATCGAGCTTTGACTAGTTGTTTAATTTCTCCAGTGTCTTCGTTGTCAAAGTACAACATGAAGTCTCCTGCTTGTCTTATTGCTAATTCGTAATCATCACATACTACTTTATAATCACCAAATTTATTTCTGCAATTTACATCTTCAACTAATTTTTTACTGATATTTTGATTGTGTTCTGTTTTAACCCATTTTTTCATTGCTGAAAAAGATTCAAAAGTTTTAACAAGTTCATAATCTTCTACTTTTTTGGAAGGCATTTTAACTGAAAAATGATCATATTGATTAGCTGAAGACCCCACTGATTTCTTATTTAAATAAACTAAATAAGTATTAGAGTCATATTTTCTTTCTTCATCAACTGAACTCATAAATTCGTCACTTACTTTGATTGAAATATTAGCAAAACGAACCTGAGTATTTTCCATTACTTGCTTTTTAATGGTGTCTAATTCAAATTCATCAAAAAGTCCTGACCAATTACACTGTTCAACAATTTGATTTGTAACCCAGTTGGGGGTTTTTTTCACTTTTAAAAAATGCATAACATCAGGGTGTTTTACATCAATCGTTAACATTAATGCGCCTCTTCTTCCACTTTGACCAATTAATCCGGTAGTAAGTGAATAAAGTTCCATGAAAGAAACAGCACCTGTTGAACTATCTGCAGCATTATGCACTATTGCATCTTTTGGTCTTAAGCATGATATATCAACACCTATACCCCCACCATATGAATAGGTACGTGCACATTCAAATGCAGCTTTATATATAGAATCAATATCATCTGTATCAATTTGCGATACAAAACAGTTTGCAAGTGTTTTTAACCTATATAAATCTCCTGCACCTGCCAAAACTCTCCCTCCTGCAATGAACCTTCCCTCAAAAAGTTCATTATAAAATCTTTCAGAAAATTCTTTTTGTTTTGATGGTGTTTCTTCAACTGTAGATAAAAATGAAGATAGTCTTTTAAATACATCTTCTGGTTTGTCTTCAATTAAATCGTTATTTAAATCTTTTACATAATATTTTTTACTATAAATATTTTTTGCTAATTCATTGTCATCAAGATAGTTTTCATGTACTTTGACCGTATTATTTTCTTGAAGTGTTCCAATATAATCATAAAGTTTTTTGTAAGTTGAGATGCGTTTTTTACCAATTATTTTATTGGTTTTGCCTTCGTGAGAGAACATAAGAGGGAAATTTTTCATAAACGACAAATGGCTCCTTTCATTTTATTTTTTATTAAATTCACAAGCTAGCGATACTAGAGAGTGTTACATTAAGCTATATAATCTTTTTACTTTTCTCGTCGGGGACTGATTGCAAAGGGTATACAAGATGTAGTAAAAAGCAATAAAAATATACTGTATATAGTGTTTTTGCGCAAAACATTATTTTTTAATTTTTAATAAAAAAATGTTTTTTAGAAGAGATTTTTTGAAAAAAAATTATTAAATTAGCAGAGTAACTTTCACTTAAAATAAATTTAACTAAAAAATTAGGAAATCATGAAAAAAGCAAAATTAATTTTAGATAATGATAAATCAATTGAACTGCCAGTTATCGAAGGTACAGAAAATGAAAAAGCTATTGATATAACATCGCTAAGAAAAAATACCGGATATATTACCCTAGATCCAGGATATGGAAATACTGGTGCATGCATTAGTGATATTACATTTATTGATGGCGAGGAAGGAATACTACGATATAGAGGATATCCAATTGAGAAAGTTGTACAAAATACCAACTTCACAGATTTATCTTACTTGCTAATTTATGGTGATAACGATGACGAGTCAGATTTAATTAAATTTAAAAAAAGTTTGAGAAAACATGCCGTTATACACGAGGATATGAAAAGATTTTTTGATGGATTTCCTCCAAATGCACATCCGATGGCAATCTTATCATCAATGGTAACAGCACTTTCATCGTATCATCAAGATGAAGATACAAGTGACCACGAAATAATGGATATTAACATTGTAAGACTCCTGGCAAAAGTAAAAACAATTGCTGCTTACTCTTACAGAAAATCTCATGGATTACCATTTATTTATCCTGAACGTGAACTTGGTTATGTTGAAAATTTCTTACATATGATGTTTGCTGATTCGCAAGAGGACCATCACAGTGATGAAATCATTAATGAAGCACTTAATTTACTTTTAATTTTACATGCAGATCATGAGCAAAATTGTTCAACATCGACAGTAAGAATGGTAGGAAGCAGCCACGCAAATATTTATGCTACCATATCGGCAGGAATATCAGCGTTGTGGGGTCCGCTTCATGGTGGTGCTAACCAGGCAGTAATTGAAATGCTTAAAATGATTCATAAAGATGGAGGAAGCTACAAAAAATTTGTTGATCTTGCTAAAGACAAAAATTCTTCATTTAGACTCATGGGATTTGGTCATAGAGTATATAAAAATTATGACCCGCGCGCTAGAGTAATTAAAGAAATGACAGAAAAAGTTCTCAATAAATTGAATATTAAAGATCCATTACTTGATATTGCTAAGGAATTAGAGTCAGTTGCATTAAGTGATGACTATTTTATTCAAAGAGGTTTATATCCAAATGTTGATTTTTATTCTGGAATAATTTATCGCGCTTTAGGTTTCCCAACTAATATGTTTACAGTCATGTTTGCTTTAGGTCGTTTACCAGGCTGGATTGCACATTGGAGAGAAATGATGTTAAATCCAAAAAATAGAATCAATAGGCCGAGACAAATATACAATGGTGTCCAGAAAAGAGATCCAAAATAATGAAAGCATATCTTGATTTGGTAAAACATGTTCTTGATGAAGGTGTCCTTAAAAAAAATAGAACTGGTACAGATACTTTGATGTCATTTGGCTATCACTATAAAGTTGACTTGTCGAAAGGTTTCCCTTTATTAACAACAAAAAAAGTTTTTTTTAATTCTGTAATTAGAGAATTATTGTGGTATTTATCAGGTGAAACTCATATAAGAAATTTAAGAGAACATACTAAAATATGGGATGCATGGACTTCGAAAGAAAAAAACTGGGAAGTTGGAAAAATGTATGGTTATCAATGGGTTAATTGGGAAAAATTTGTAGAAGACCCTGAAACTGGAAAAATTAGAAAACAGCACATTAATCAAGTTGAAGAAGCGATTAAACTAATAAAAAACAATCCTGATTCTAGACGTATTATTGTTTCTGCTTGGAATCCTTCTGTACTTGATCAAATTGCACTTCCAAGTTGCCATGCTTTCTTTATTTTTAGTGTTGTTAATAACAAGTTGAACTGTCATCTAACTCAAAGAAGTGGAGATATCGCATTGGGTATTCCATTTAATCTTGCTTGTTATGCTACTTTAACACAGATGATAGCACAAGAAGCAAATCTTGAACTTGGTGAATTTTCTCATTATATAAATGATGCTCACATATACCTTAATCACGTTGATGGCTTAAAAGAACAATTAAAACGTGATCCACATGAATTACCCACACTTATTATTAAGAATAAACCATTTTGGGAACTGCAATTTGAAGACTTCGAACTTAAAAATTATACACATCATCCAGTCATTAAATTTCCTGTAGCCGTGTAATGGAAATACACCTAATTTGGGCTCAAGAAAAT
>CEUH01047540.1_pt1 | contig 12168 bp, 14 predicted proteins | sample 356461 | NCBI WGS metagenome assembly CEUH01 (sample SAMEA2623275, study PRJEB7988) | marine metagenome | isolation source: saline water (ENVO:00002010), including
TTAAGATTTGACCACATTTCTTCTGGGATTGATTCCTTAGCCAAGCTAATGTTTTCATCTATTTCTTCAATTGATGACATGCCAGGAACTATTGAAGTTACCTTCTCATCGCACAACAGGAAATTTAGGGCAGCTGATTTAAGTGATATCCCATAGTTACTTGTGATTTCTTCAATTTTTTTTGCTCTATTTATCAAATAATCTGGTGCTACTTCATAATTATATGAAACTGGTGAATCTAAATCTCTTGCTAAAATGCCACTGTTATATGGCCCTCCAATTGTAATCTTTGTATTTAACTTTTTAGATTTTTCCATGAAAAATTTAGATTTGTTGTTTTCAAGAAGAGTATATCTTCCTGCAAGAAGTACATAATCCAAATCAAAATATTCATAAAATCTCAATGGCATCTCCCATTGGTTTATTCCGCAACCAATATTTTTTACCAAACCCTCTTCCTTGATCTTAATCATTGTTGGGAAAGCATATTTTATTGCTTCTTTCTCCATGTCAGCTTGGTCAGGATCGTGCAATAGAAGAGAATCTATAAAATCAATATTTAGTCTTTTCAAAGATTCTTCCACCGAAATTCTAATTCCTCTTTCAGAGTAATCGAATACTGGTTCTGCTTCATCATTAATTATAGATTCTTCTGTTGCAAGATTATTTGAATTGGTATCTTTTAAGATCCTTCCGCACTTAGTTGTTATAAAAAAATCATCACGATTAAAATTTTTAAGGGCTCTTCCGTAAGATATTTCACTTTTGCCAGATCCATAAAGAGGTGATGTATCAAAAGTTTTTATACCTTTATTAAAAGCATATTCAATAAGCTCAGTAGATTTGTCAATTGATACATTGCCAAATATTTTTGAAGAAATTATTTTATTGTTATTTTTTGATCCTCCAAAAGTCGCTCCACCAAGACCTAATTTATTGTTTGTATTCATATGTGTCTTATGATTTCATTTGTGCACTGATCTGTTTTTGAAGTTCCGCCAAGATCTGATGTTAAATGATTTCCATCTTTTAGAGTTTTCACAACAGCCTCTCTTATATCATTAGCAGCTTTATCTTCCCCAAGATGAGACAACATCATAGCTCCAGTTAATATTTGTGCAATTGGATTTGCAAGATTTTTCCCTGCAATGTCTGGAGCACTTCCATGTGTTGGCTCAAACATTGATGGATTGTTTTTATTCAATGATATGTTTCCACTGGAAGCCAAGCCCAAACCACCTGTAATCATTGCTCCAATATCAGTTAAAATATCACCAAATAAATTACTAGCCACCACAACGTCAAAATCTTTAGGTTTTCTTATGAAATCCATACATGCAGCATCAATTAGAAGAGAATTTGTTTCTATTTCAGGATAATCAACTGAGACTTCATTAAATACCCTGTCCCATAAAACCATTGAGTACCCTTGGGCATTAGACTTTGTGATAGAAGTTAATTTTTTGCTTCTTTGCTTAGCAAGTTCAAAAGAATATCTAATTATTCTTTCCGTTCCTTTTCTTGTAAATACTGCTGTTTGTAAAGCTATTTCATCTTCTGTTTCATGATATTGAAATCCACCTACATTAGCATACTCCCCTTCAGTGTTTTCTCTTACAACAACGATATCAATTTCTCCTTCATTAACATCTTTAAGTGGTGAGCTTACTCCAGGAAATAAAACAGATGGCCTAATGCACACAAATTGATCGAATTTTCTCCTTATTGGTAAAAGTAATCCATTTAAAGTTAGGTGATCTTGAATTTCTGGGTGACCAATTGCCCCAAGAAATATTGATTCACTTTCTGAAAGTAGTTCTAAACCATTTTTTGGCATCATTAATTTATTTTTAAAATAATAATTTGATCCCCAGTCATAAAATTTATAATTTAATTTAAAATTATTTTTTTTTGATACTTCATTTAAAACTTTAATTGCGGAATCAACTACTTCTGTTCCTATTCCGTCTCCTGGAATGACAGCAATATTATAATTATTCATTTTTACCCAGATCCTTTATGTATAAAGAAATTGCTGACATGTCTGGTTCAACAAGATCTAATTTGTTTGTTTCGCTAAAAATTTCTAGTGACTTAGAGGTTAATGGTAATTCTAAATTTAGCATTTTAGAAAGTTCTAAAATAATTTTAAGGTCTTTTTCAAGATTTCTTATTGGTGCAGATGAATTTTCGTATCTTTTTTTTGCAAAATATGGGACATTTCTTTCAACCATTTTGCTATATCCGAAGCTAGTTTTTAGTACGCTAAGTGCTGATTTCACATCAATTCCAGATTCATCTGCAAGCAATAAAGCCTCAATTGCAGCAACAGTATTTACTGATGTTAATAATTGATTGACGAGCTTCATTCCTGTTCCTGTTCCAGCTCCGCCCATATGTACAACTGAAGTTCCCATCATTTCTAAAATATGTTTAATTTTTACAAATGCAACACTGTCCCCACCACACATTATTGTCAAAGAGCCTCCTTTTGCGCCTTCAGGACCTCCGCTTATAGGTGCATCTAAAAAATAAATACTTTTATCAAGAGACTTTTCCCAAATTAATTTTGATGTATCAATATCAACAGTGCTGTGATCAACTAAAATAGTCTCCGGGCTTGAATGTTCTAATATTCCACCTTCTCCTAAAAAAACTTCAATAGATGCATCAATATTTGGAAGGCATGTTAATAGTATGTTGCATTTTGATGCAATTGATTTAATTGAATCATGCTCAATAACATTTCCACCAGTTAATTTATCTAGTTTTGACCTTGTTCTTGTGAAAACATTTAAATCATTATTTTTTTTTAAAATATTATTGGCCATACCTAATCCCATGTTTCCAAGACCAATAAAACCAATGTTGTCCATTTAACCTCTTTGTATACTTTTATAAGAAATATGATATTTTAATTTATGTACAATTAACAAGGAATTTTATGAAAAAGTTTTCAATTGAAATTTTGCCTAAACAAAAGGATAAAATTTCAGAAATTAATAAGAATTTTTTTAACGATGTTTATGTCACTCATATTCCGGGATCTCCAACAAGTGATTTAATTGAAACTTCTAAAGAAGTATTAAATTGCAATCTTAATCCTGTGCCTCATATTCCTGCGAGATCAATGGAATCAGAAAACGAATTGAATAACTTGTTAAATCAATTAAATGAAGTTGGCGTCAAAGACCTATTAATGATTGGGGGAAGCTCAAAAGATATTCTAGGTCCGTTTCATTCAACAGCATCTATAATTAAAAGTGGCATTTTGAATAAATATAGTTTTCAAAATATACGAATAGCTGGTCATCCTGAAGGTAATCCTGATGATGAAAATGCTGTAGATTCGTTAAATGAAAAATTAAACTTACTGAATAACCATTTTAAAATTTCTATTGTCACACAATTTTCTTTATCTGCTTCACTAACCAATGATTGGATTAGAAAAACTAGAAAACAAGCAGAGAATATAAATAATACTGAGATTATAATTGGACTTGCTGGCCCTTCTAAAATAACAACATTGTTAAAGTATGCAAAAGTTTGTGGTGTAAATGCCTCTGCTTCATTTCTAAAAAAACAAGGGCTTGACATAACTAAGTTAATTAAACATTCTCCTGGCGATATTTTAAACAATCTTAAGGGCTATGATGCTATTCATTTTTTTCCATTTGGGGGGATTAAAGAATTAAATTCATGGGTCAAATTATATAGTGAGGCAAAATGAGTAAATTTACTATTATCGGAGAAAACATTCATGCTACCAGAGTATTAAGATTAAATGGGAAAAGAGTTGGGCTAAATGAAGATGGTGTTGAATCCGTTATTTACTATAAGGATGGCGTTAAAACTTATATGACTATTCCAGAAGAAATTAAAAAAACTCAACCATATCAACAAGGTCAAGCTAAACATTTCATGATTGCTATATGGAAAGGTATATTTGGAACTTCAGAAGAAAGTGAGGACGGGGCAAAATATGTAATAAATGAAATTCAAAGGCAAGAAAAATTTAATTCTAATTTCCTTGACCTTAATGTTGATGAAATGTCCCATAAACTTGATATTCAAATTGAATCTATGAGATGGCTAATGGATGTTTTTCAAAATAATGCTAGTATGCCTCCAAGTGTTGATTCTTCTAATTCTGAAATTATAAATTCTGGCCTAAAGGAATATAAGGGAAAACAAGGCAGGCCTATGATTAATTCTATTGCTCTTGAACGTCTTGAAACATTTAATTTAGCTAAAGAATTTAATGCAAAGGTAATCCTTACTGGCGCAAGCAAGGATGGTATGCCAAGTAACTCTGAGGAAAGAGTAAGCAATATAAATGAAATTATTAATCATGCTAAAGAAAACAACATATCTTTTGAAGATATTCACTTAGATCCATTAGTTTTTCCTATTTCAGTTGACAAAGAATATGGTGGTCATTTTTTTGATTCAATTTTGAAATTGAGAGAAATTTATGGACCTGAAATCAATATCAGTGGAGGTCTAAGTAACGTTTCTTTCGGATTGCCAAGAAGGAAATTAGTTAATGATGTATTTGTAAAAATTTGCATGAACAATGGGCTAGATAGTGGAATTATTGATCCCATACAAATCAAAATTGCAGAAATTAAAAAATTAGACGAATCATCTGAAGATTACAAGATGGCTGAAAATATGCTTATGGGAAGAGATGATTTCTGTATGAATTACATTACTTATTGTAGACAAGGATCCAGTTGATAAATATAAGAATGATGTACTGGAAAGAAATTCCCGTACAAGTAGAATTTACTCAAGATAAATTAAAAAAGACTGCTCAGTTGGATGAAAAATTTCAAATATCTGTTGATTCTATAGCTATGAAAGATGGATCTTATGGTTCAGATGATTATCTTGATTCATGGGAGTGGGTAAAAATGGATCCAGTTAATAACGAATTAAATGATGATTTTGTACAAGAATATATATCTAAATACGTTTTTCCAAAGGATTTTATAAAGAAGTTATCTTCCAGTATTGATGATGGGACAAGAAAAGGGACCCCAGGGTCAATTGATGATTGGATAATAAGTAAATGAGTTTTTTAGAATCAATTAAAGAAAATGTTTTATTAGCAGATGGAGCCACTGGCACTTTTCTTCAAAGCCGTGGATTAGAACCAGGTGGATGTCCAGAATTAATGAATGTTGAAAATGAAGATGCTGTTTTAGAAATGGCAGATCGTTATTTTAAATCTGGATCTGACTTTGTTTTAACTAATACATTTGGTGGAAGCCCTTTTATGTTAAAAAAATATGGTTATGAAGAAAAGGTTGAAGAATTTAACAAAAAGGCTGCTGAAATAGCAAAATCAGTTTGCCCAACTGGAAAATATGTATTTGGTTCAATTGGCCCCACTGGAGAATTTATTGAACCACTTGGAACTGTAAGCACCAAGGAAATGGAACATGGATTTGAAAGGCAAATAAATGGATTAATTGATGGTGGTGTTGACGGAATAATTTTTGAAACCCAGATGGCAATCGAAGAGTTGGTTCTTGGAATAAAAACTGCAAAAAAAATTTCATCTTTGCCTGTAATTGGTGGAATGGTTTTTGATAAAGGCCCAAGAGGATTTTTCACAATGATGGGAATATCACCAGAAAAAGCAGCTGATGAAATATACAACGCAGGTGGTGATGTCGTTGCAACAAATTGCGGAAATGGTTCAACAATAATTGTGGAATTAGCAAAAGAATTAATTGAAAGTAGTAAATTGCCAGTGATGGTTCAGTCAAATGCAGGTATACCAAAAATAAAAAATAAAAAAGTGATTTATGATGAAACACCAGAATTTATGATAGAAAATTATCAAAAATTAATTGATATTGGTGTTTCTATTGTTGGCGGATGTTGTGGAACAAATTTTGATCATATTAAGGGATTTAGGTCATTAATAAATGAAAACACTTAATTTTTGTATATAATAATATTATGCGACCAAAAGAAGTAATAACAAAATACGGAAGATGCATTGAGCTTATTTCAATGGACCCATTTTTTAATGAAGTTACAATTGGTCTTTTTTTTAAAGAACCTTTAATTACAGTTCACTCTTATAGTAAAAAGGATGGCCTTGAGAATAGATTAAAAGATATTAGAGATAGAATTGTTGATATATCTGGAGCTATACCTTCAGATAATTTCAACCAAGCTACCTTTCCATGTGAAATGAAAGATGGCTGTTGCTCAGCACCACTTAGATTTGTTATTAAAGAGGCAGTCATGAAAGATAGGCCAAACGATCTTTCAGGAGGTATCAAATGTAAAGATTTAAGGTCTGACATGATACTCAGCATTAATTATTCTCTTAAAGATGGTATAAATACGTACACTGTAAGTGGTGATGGTAATGCCCCAAAGCCAGAAATTAGATATAGGGCTGTTGTAAATGGTTTACTCAAATATGGAGGTTTTGAAAAAATAGATAATTTTTCTTTTAAACTAAAGTGCAATTCTAGGAATGATAAAGTAGTTAACCTACTATTGCCATTAGCTAGAAACATAAGCGCAACTGAAGAATCATTGGCTGCAGATGATTTGGCAGGACAAATGACAACCCAATCGTTAGGATTTGCTGCAAATTAAATGATAAATAAAGACTTAAATATGACCCCAAGAGAAAGAGTTTTAAGCGCTCTTAATGGAAATGATGTTGACAGGCCTCCTGTTTCAAACCCTACAAGTGTTGCCACTGTAGAATTGATGGATTACGTTGATGCCCCATTTCCAGATGCATGTAGAGATGCAAACTTAAATGCGCAATTGGCAATAACTGGTTACACTGAATTAGGCTTTGATTCAATTGCTCCATACTTTTCAATTATTCAAGAATCTTCTGCTTTAGGTTGCGAAATGCAATGGGAACAGAAAGATAACTGGCCTACTGTTAGAATGAACAACCCCATATGGAAGACTAAAAGTGATATTAAAATTCCATCAGGCTTTTTAGAACATCGTGATAACGTTGCGATAACAAGATCTATCAATATTTTGAAGGATGAAGTTAAAGATGAAGTTGCAATCTTTGGTAAAACAATGGGTCCATGGACACTTGCCTATCACGTTTTTGGTGTAGAGCCTTTTCTACTTAAATCAATTGATGACCCTCAAGAAACAAGAGAGATCTTAAGAAAATTGATGGATATTACTATTCTATTTGGTCAAGCTCAGATTGATTCTGGTGCAGATGTTTTAGTTATCCCCGACCATGCTACTGGAGATTTAGTTAGCGGTAAGTATTATGATGAATTTTTACTTCATTTACATCAAGAACTTGTTGAAGAATTAAAAGTACCTCTTATACTTCATATTTGTGGAAGAACTGTTGATAGAATGCCTTCAATCGCAAAAAGTGGGATGGCAGCTTTTCATTTTGATTCTAAAAATGAACCCCAAGAAGCTATGGAAGCAGTTAATGGAGGAATAAGGCTAGTTGGTAATGTTAATAATCCAGAAACTCTTTATGCAAAAACTCCTGCTGACGTAAAGGAAGAAGTTTATAATGCATTAGATGCAGGTGTTCAACTTATTTCTACAGAATGTGCTATTCCATTAAAAACTAAGATAGAAAACCTTATGGCAATACCAAGTTCTGTTCAAAGCTGGGTTAAAGAAAATATTTAATTAAATAAATATTAATGGAAATCTGCATTTCAGGTGTTATATAATACACTTTATGATTAAGAATGATGGATTATTAGAAGAATTTAAATATGTAACTGTTCCAGATGAGCAAGAACACATAGAGGGTTTATTTGCTAGTGGCGATGAATTGATGCAAGATATTGCATACAACTTAATTACTGGCAACAATACTGAAGTTGGTATTTTGGTCAAAAAAGCTCTTGAAGATGGTTATTCAGCTAACATTGTCCTGGATGATGGTTTAATTGCAGGAATGGCAATAGTAGGTATTAAGTTTAGAGATAATGTTATCTTCGTTCCTGAAGTTTTAATTTCTGCTAGAGCTATGAAAGCTGGAATGGAACATATTGAACCCATTTTATCTGCCTCAGGTGTTGAACCCATTGGCACAGTAATAATGGGCACTGTTAAAGGCGACCTTCATGATATCGGAAAGAATCTTTGTATCATGATGTTAAGAGGTGGAGGATTTCTAGTTCATGATTTAGGAGTTGATACCAAGCCTGATGATTTTATTGATGCCGTTATGGAACATGATGCAGCAATTGTTGGCATGTCTGCCCTTCTCACAACAACTATGCCAAATATGGGTACTACTATAGAAGCCTTTGATGATGCTGGAATGAGAGAGGAAGTAAAAATTATGGTTGGCGGCGCTCCAGTGACTCAAGAATTTGCTGATGAAATGGGAGCAGATGCATATGGTGCAAATGCTGTTGACTGTGTACAGAAAGCAAAAGATTTTGCTACTGCTGATAAATAATGAATCCTCAAAATTCTCTAGATAAAGATAAAGCTATTAAGAGTTTAGACAAGTTATTTGATATTTTTAAAGAAATTTCATTTAACGCTGACGAAATTTTTAAAAGTCGCTGCCCTTATAAAAATGCAAAGGCTAGATGTACTGCGAAATTTGAATGTAAAAATCAACATTACATTAAAAAATTTGGCGAAAGCCCTGTTTGTACAGGATCTGATTTGCTTGATTATAGGCCAGCTTGGGCGCCAAGTAATAAATTAAGTTCTTAATTTAAATTATCTATGGAAGGCTACGTATATTCAGATAATAAAAAAACAAAGTCACTAAAAGGTAAATCGCTTTTTGATTTTGCAGATACTTTAAGTATACGTGTTCCGACTAGTTGCAGAAGAAATGGTGAATGTCATGAGTGCATTGTCCATGTTTCTGATGGTGAAGATAATTTAATTACTAAGGATACTAGCGAAGAATTTTTGACTGATTCTTACAGACTTGCTTGTCAGGCAAAAATAAATAATGAGTTTTCTGATATTAAATTTAATGTTTTGAGGAGACAACCTAAAATATTGGAAGATTTAAGTCAAAAAGACTTAATTTTAAATTCAAAAATTGTTATTAAAGATGACGCTGTTTTTGATAAAAAAAATTCAATTATATTATCTTCAAAAGTTACACCTATTTATGGAATTGCAGCAGATATAGGTACCACAACAGTTGCTTGCAGCTTAATTGATTTAGTTACGGGTGAAATAATTGGTATTTCCTCCTTTGAAAACCCTCAAAGATTTGGTGGCAGTGATACTTTAAATAGAATATCCTATGAAACTACTAAATTTCCTGGTGAGCTTCAAGCAGTAATTATTTCTGGTTTAAATTTTGAGATTGGTGAATTATGCAAAAAATATAAGGTTCGAAGATCTCATATTTATGAAATGGTAATTGTTGGTAACACTACTATGAGAGATATTTTTTTTGGTATTGATGTTGCTGGAGTTGGCCAGAAACCTTATAAATCCTTAACACAACTAGATTTTGAAGAAGGGAAAATCACTACCACTTCTGTTTGTAAAAATGCAAATCAACTAGGTATAAGAATTAATAAAAATGCTGAAGTTATATCACCTCCATTAATATCTTGTCACATTGGTTCTGATGTTACTGCTGATTTAATTTCTATAGATTTAGATTCCATTGAAGAAAATTTTATGCTTTTAGATGTAGGTACTAACACAGAAATAATTTTAGGAAATAAAGATAATCTTGTAGCTGCTTCATGTCCAGCTGGACCAGCTTTTGAAGGAGGTGAAGTAACTTATGCGATGCCTGGTTATGATGGCGCAATTGAGAAATTTTCAATTAATAATGGAGACCAAAATTTTTCTACAATAAATGATTCAAAAGCTCAAGGAATTTGTGGCTCAGGACTGATAGATCTTTTGGCTGCATTAAAAACAAATTCAATCATTAATGAACTTGGAGTTATAAATAATGGTGACAACTATTATGAAATAAAAAATACTAATGGTATTAAATTATCTAGATCCGATATGAGTGCTCTGGCTCAAGCAAAAGCCGCAAATTATTGTGGTCAATCAATAGCTATTAAAAGATCAGGTTTAGAAATAAAAGAATTTAAACATCTATTTCTAAGCGGAGGTTTTGCTAATTATATAAATGTTGATAATGCAAAAAAAATAGGTTTTTTAATAGATACACCAAATGCAACTATATCGAAAATAGGTAATTCAGCTCTTAATGGTGCAATTATCTATTTAGTAAACATTGATGAGAGAACAAAGATTGAAAGTATAGTTAATTCAATTAAGCATGTAGAATTAGAAACTGATGAAAACTTTTTTGATCACTTTGTGGAAGGTTGTCAATTTAAAGAATTGAAGGTTATGTAAATTATGAAAGTTGTTATTTCTGATTATGTTTGGCCAAATATTGAAATAGAAAAAAAATTTTTTAAAAGTAAAAATATAGATTTAGTTGTATCAAATAATAAATCTGATTTAAAAAAACAAATAGTTGATGCTGATGGGCTTTTATTTTGTTTTGAGTCTATTGACGAAGATATCTTAAGATCTGGTAAAAATTTAAAAGTTGCTCAAAGATACGGAATTGGTGTTGATAATATTGATATTAATGTTGCAACTGAGCTTGGAGTAGTTGTTGCAAATATCCCCGATTATTGTATTGATGAAGTTTCTGATCATGCAATGTCAATGATTTTGTCTTTGAATAGACTTCTTTCAAGAGATTCAGAATTGGTAAAAAAAGGTATGTGGAATGAAATTAAAAAAGATAAAAGAGTATATAGATTATCGCAATCAACTCTAGGGCTTCTTGGCTTTGGAAGAATTGGAAGAAGAATTTCTGAAAAAGCAGTAAGCTTTGGTTTAAAAGTTATTGCTTATGATCCTTACTTGAAAGAAAAAGAAATAGACGGTGTTGAAATTCATTCTTTAAATAAAGTGTTAAAGGATAGCAATATAATTTCATTGCATCTCCCTCTTACGGAACAAACTGAACATATTATTGATAATGAGCAATTTAACTTGATGAATGATGACACCATTTTAATTAATGTTTCTAGGGGAGGTTTAATTAATGAAGAAGCACTAATAAAAAATTTAAATAATGGAAAAATAAGAGGTGCTGGACTTGATGTTATAGAAACCTCTACAGATAAATCTAACAAACTTTTTTCTTTTGATAATGTAATTATTACCCCACATACAGCATTTTTTTCTCAAGAATCTAGTGAAGAATTGCAACTAAGGTCTTCAAAGCAATTATTTGATGTTTTAAATGGAATAAAACCAAAGTTTTTAATAAATCCAGATGTTCTAGATCATCCATCTGTAAATTTAAAATGAACCTGAAAGATTACATACGTGAGATTTCTGACTACCCAAAAAAAGGTGTTTCATTTAAAGATATTAGTACGCTTGTTTCAAACGTAGATGCTTTTAAATATTGTTTAAATGAAATGTCTAAAAATATTTTAAATATTCAGAAAGACATTGATTATTTAGCTTCTATTGATGCAAGAGGATTTATATTTGGATCAGCCCTTTCCGATAGATTATCCCTTCCAAATATTTTAATAAGAAAAAAAGGTAAACTTCCACCACCTGTTATCAGCCAAACTTATGATTTAGAGTATGGTCAAAATGAAATACAAGTCAGTAAATCAATTCTTCCAAAAAATAAAAATATTTTAATTATTGATGACTTGATTGCTTCAGGTGGTTCTGCTCAGGCTTCTTCAGAATTACTAGAGCTATCTGGAAATAATGTAATTGGAATTTGTGTGGGCATAAAACTATCTTACCTCAAGCCAGAACAAATTTTTAAAAAAGACATATTGTCAGTTTGCGATTACTAATTTACAGATTTATCAATAAAGTCATCAATTAATCTTTTATATTCCTTAACAATAAATTCAAGGTTTTGAACAGATTTCTCTATTTTTTCCTTATCATTTTTATTACTGATCTTAACCGATTTCAATTCATTGAGAGTTTCTTTAATTATTTCTATCATTTACTAATCTCCAATTGTTCCACCAAAATTGTCTTGATAGGCATCAGGGTCAATTCTTGCGTCAATAACAAAAGTTTTATCTGAATTTAAGGATTTATTTAATGCATTTTTAAATTCTTCAGGATTATCAACCTTTTCTCCATTCAAGCCACATGACTTAGCAGTTTCAG
>CEUH01017840.1_pt1 | contig 12111 bp, 10 predicted proteins | sample 356461 | NCBI WGS metagenome assembly CEUH01 (sample SAMEA2623275, study PRJEB7988) | marine metagenome | isolation source: saline water (ENVO:00002010), including
GGCCTACAAGAAGCAAAAGAAGAAGTTAATGAAATAGTAGATTTTTTAAAAAGTCCGAAAAAATATACTGCTTTAGGAGCAAAGATACCTAAAGGAGCATTACTTGTTGGACCTCCGGGTACAGGAAAAACATTAATAGCTAAAGCAGTAGCTGGAGAAGCTAAGGTGCCTTTTTTCTCTCTATCTGGTTCTGATTTTGTTGAGATGTTTGTAGGTGTAGGAGCATCTAGAGTTAGAGATTTATTTAAACAAGCAAAAGAAAAAGCACCGTGTATAATTTTTATTGATGAAATCGACGCCATAGGAAGAGCAAGAGGTAAAAACCCAAATATGGGTTCAAATGATGAGAGAGAAAATACCTTAAATCAATTACTTACAGAAATGGATGGATTTGGAACAAACTCGGGTGTTATTATTCTTGCAGCTACCAATAGAGCTGATATTCTCGACCGAGCACTAATGAGAGCTGGTAGATTCGATAGACAAATATATGTTGATATGCCTGACTTAAACGAACGAAAAGAAATTTTTGAAGTTCATTTAAAGCCACTTAAGTTAGAGAAAAAACTAGATAAAGATTTCTTGGCAAGACAAACACCTGGTTTCAGTGGTGCTGATATTGCAAATATTTGCAATGAAGCTGCCTTGATTGCGGCTAGAAAGAAAAAATCAAGTGTACAAAAACAAGATTTCCTAGATGCTGTTGATAGAATCATTGGTGGACTTGAAAAGAAAAACAAAATAATTACTAAACAGGAGAAAAAAACAATTGCTTATCATGAGGCAGGACATGCAACAGTAAGCTGGATGCTAGAGCATGCAAACCCATTAGTAAAGGTTACTATTGTACCTAGGGGTAGATCTTTAGGTGCTGCATGGTACCTTCCTGAAGAACGCTCATTAACTACAACAGAGCAAATACTTGATGAAATGTGTGCAGCTTTAGGTGGTAGAGCGGCTGAGTCTATTATCTTTAATAAAATATCTACTGGAGCACTAAGTGATTTAGAAAAGGTTACAAAACAAGCTATGGCAATGGTAACCATTTACGGACTAGACGAAAAAGTTGGTAATGTATCCTACTACGACTCTCAAAATCAAGGCTATGGATTCACAAAACCTTATTCTGAAGAAACAGCAAAAATTATTGATCAAGAGATTAAAAAAATAATTGACAGTCAATATAAAAGAGCAAAATCCATACTGAAAAAACACGAAGACAAACTTCATCAACTTGCAAATAAATTATTAGAAACGGAAGTGATTTTCAAAGAGGATCTTGAAATTATTTTTGGAAAAAGACCTTTTGAAAAAGAAGTCAATGAAAATAATAAAAGCAATGAAGATGCTGATAAAGAGATAAAAAAATCTGTATCTAACAAAGAAGAATCTTCAAAAAAATCAGCTTAATTCTTTACATTTCAAATCTATTTTAATAAGCCTTAGCTTTAAAAATTTGTTTTAAATAAAATGAATGAAATTGTAAAAAGATTAATATTCGGAACTATTTACGTTGCTATAATGTGGTTTGGTACAAGCTATTCTGAACAGACATATACCGCTTTATTTTTTTTACTTGGATTACTATCATTTTATGAAATGTGGAAACTTAGAATTGGTAAAAGTAAAGTTGTTGCTTATATATTTGTTATAACTCCATTTGTCCTAATCCAACTTTTAAAAACGAATTTCGGCTTTTCTAAAAATGAATTTAATCCTTCATTGATTCTTTTAATGTTAGTCCTAACATGGACGTTTGATACATTCGCATTTTTAGTGGGGACCAGAATAGGTAAAACTAAAATTCTCCCCTCAATCTCACCAAAAAAATCGTGGGAAGGTTTTATCGGCGGATTCATTTTTTGCATACTAGCTGGGGTTTTATCACAATATTTTTTTAGACCTCACTTTGAAAATTTTTCTTATGTACTAATTTTTAGCATGTGTACAATTCTTCCGTTTACTGCCACTACAGGAGATTTTATAGAATCTTTTTACAAAAGACAAGCAAATGTTAAAGATTCTGGAACAATTTTACCAGGACATGGAGGAATTTTAGACAGAATGGATGCATTTATGGTTACAATTCCCGTTCTTTACATACTTTCAAATTTATTATGATGACTATTCATAGAGAAGGCTATAGAACTATATGTATTGTAATTTTTCTAATCACAATACTAAATTACTTTAATTTAAAATTTATATCTAATGACCTAATTAATGTAGTTATTTTAGTTGCTTCTATTACTTTCCTTGTTCTAATATTACAATTTTTCAGGAATCCACTAAGAGAAATATCATTAAATGACAATCATGTTATTGCTCCTAGTGACGGTAAGTTGGTAGTAATAGAAAAAGTAATAGAAAATGAATTTCTAAAAAAAGAATGTATTCAATTAAGTATATTTATGTCACCATTTAATGTACATAAACAATGGTACCCAACAAATGGAAATGTTATTTACAGCAAATACCACCCAGGAAAATATCTTGTTGCATGGCATCCAAAATCTAGTACTGAAAATGAAAGATCTACAATTGTAATTAACAATAAAAAAGGTAGCATATTATACAGGCAAATCGCAGGTGCTGTTGCAAGAAGAATATGTAATTACGCTAATGAAGGTAGTGAGGTGAAACAAAGTATGGAAGCTGGATTTATAAAATTTGGCTCCAGAATTGATGTTTTTATCCCTGTAGATTCAAAATTAAAGGTAAATATCAATGATAAAATTATCGGAGGAAAAACTATTCTAGCGGAACTTTAATTCAAATTTCACGTTTATATAAAAAATTCAGAAAAAAAATAATTCAACTTAATTTTAAATAGATGAAAAAATTACTCTTAGCATTTTCTTTAATTGCAATCTTTGGTATAGGTATAACAACTGCAAGTATTACATTTCCTGAAAAAACTAATAACACAAATAAAAAAGAATCCACAGAAAAAAACGGAAATGCTCAGTGTTGTAAAAATAGCTCTTCAAAAAAAAATGATAAGGACTGCTGTGAGAGAACTAATTAAGTTTTAGATCTCTTTTGCCCATTTTCTCATTAAAGGTGAACACCTATATCTATCTTCATGATAAATCCCATATAAATCATCCATTAAATTGACACACCATTTAAATGTTTTTTCTCTACCCCATTCTATTAGACCTTTAGGATAATTAACTCCTTTTCTCATTGCTGTTTCAATATCTTTTTCACTTGCAATGCCCATATAAAGTGCATCAACTGCTTCATTAATTAACATTACTAAAATCCTTTCAAAAATATAATTACCCAAAACTTGATCAACAGTATTATTTCTATCATTTACAGTAACACTACTGTAATCGTAATATCCTCTGTTAGTTTTTCTACCTAACCATTTCGCCTCTGCATACATTTTTTGTGTGAAAGATGGTTTATATCTGGGGTCGTAGTAAAATGATTTGAACACAGACTTAGTCACAGCATAGTTAACATCATTTCCAATAAAATCCATTAATTCAAATGGACCCATCTTAAATCTTCCAATCTGCTTCATTGAGTTATCAATTGTGGTAAAATCTGCTATTCCTTCTTCAAATATTCTTAGTGCTTCTCCATAAAAAGGTCTTGCGATTCTATTTACAATAAATCCTGGTGTGTCTTTAGCAATTACAGGGTATTTTCCCCAACTTGATATCAACTTTTGAGCTGTTTCGACAATATTATTACTTGTTTGCAAAGCTGGAATAATTTCTACTAACGGCATCAGAGGTGCTGGATTAAAAAAATGTATTCCTAAAAACCTAGATGGATTAACACAATTTGATGCTAAATTTGTTATTGAAAGAGAAGATGTGTTACTTGCTAATATACAATCGCTTGAAACCTTTTTTGAAAGAATTTTAAATATATTTTCTTTTAATTCTACATTTTCAATTATGGCTTCTATAACAAGATCAGTATTGTGAAATTCATCAATATTATTTACAACAGTAATATTTTTAAGGATAGAAGATTTTTTATTGCTATCTATCCTGCCCTTTTCAACGAGTCGTGATAAAATTTTATTTAATTTTTTTAATGCAATGTCACAAACTTCTTTAGAAGAGTCAAAAATAAATACCTCACAATCAAAGGATGCTGCTATTTGGGCAATTCCACTACCCATCGACCCAGCACCAATAACACCAACTTTCATAATTTTATTAAATTTAGTTTAATTCATAAAATTGCAAAGATTTATTCAAAATCTTTATACAATAAATACTTTTTCCTTAAGGTTTTAAACTTATTTAGCTCATCTTGATAAGTTTCTCTTATTTGCTTAGCGTTTACTCCACCCTTAATCAAATTCATGAGCTTATCGCTTCCAGCTAATAAATTGAAAAAATTATTCTTATTAAAAAAGTCTCTTTGGTTAATAGAATTTTCATAGCAATGTATAAGCCAAGAATAATTTAATTTCTTAAAATTAATTATTGAATCTATATTTAAAAGTCTTAAATCTGAACCCTTACATATAATCCCTTTATGTTTTGGATTTTTTGCTCCAAATTTTGTAACAGGTTTAAAACTGAAATTTTCATTTTTTAAATCAGGAGATCCATAAACCTGAAAAGGGAAATCAGTTCCTCTACCAATACTAACTCTAGTTCCTTCAAAAAAACAAAGCGAAGGGTAAAGATAAACACTTCTCATATTTGGCAGATTTGGTGAGGGAGGAACAGGTAATACGTACTTTTTATTATGGTCATAATTTAAGCATGTAATGACTTTTAATGAACATTTTAACCCATTTGAAAGCCACTTTTCTCCATTAATCATTTTTGCATATTCCCCAATAGTTAAACCATGAACAACTGGGACCGGGTGCATTCCTACAAAAGATTTAAAATTTAGGTCTAAAATTGGCCCATCAACATAAAATCCATTTGGATTAGGTCTATCTAAGACAATAAGTTGAATATTATTTTCAGCACAAGCTTCCATTACATAATGTAAAGTACTTATGTAGGTATAAAATCTTACACCCACGTCTTGCAGATCAAATAAAATTATTTCAATATCTTTTAGTAATTCTTTATTTGGTTTTCTCTTTGATTTACCATAAAGCGAAAGAATTGGCAGCCCTGTTTGTAAGTCAAATTCGTCTTTAACTTTTTCACCGGCATCAGATTTTCCTCTAAACCCGTGCTCAGGTGAAAAAACTTTTTCAATATTCATACCCTCACTTAATAATACATCAACCAAATGATCACTTTTAATTTTTGATGTTTGATTAGCTACTAAGCCAATATTTTTTTCTTTTATAATTTCTAAGTATTGATCTAATCTTTCTGCGCCAACAATTACATTACTCTTATTTTGTGTGTATATTGGAATAAATAAGAAATTAAAAACTAATAATAAATAAACTCTATTATTTAAATTATAAGTAAAAAGGAGATTTTTGTAATAACTAAACATTTTAATGTACAAATTAATGAAAAATTGAACTTCGAATTATTTATAGCAAAAAGAATGCTAAAAAATAAGAAGCATTCTAAAAACTTTTCAAAACCAATTGTAATCATTTCGATCATTGGAATTTCTCTCGGTGTTTCTGTCATGGTATTAACACTTAGTATAGCAACCGGATTCCAAAATGAAATTGAAAAGAAACTGATAAATTTTGACAGTCATATCCAAATTGAATCTATATATAAGAGTAGTGAAAATGAAACTTCACCAATTAATAGCCTTGGGATAACGTCCGATTCAATATTACAGATTCGAGAAATTGATAAAATTCAAAAATACGCTTATAAAACAACTATTCTTCAATCTAAATCAACAAAGAACAAAAATAAAGAGATTGAAGGGGTAATATTAAAAGGAATAAGCAATAATTCAAATTTTGGTTTCTTTAATCAATATTTAATTGAAGGTAAGTGCCCATCTTTTTCTAGTAATAGTAACGATACTATTATTTTATCTGAATCCACTACAAAAAAACTTAATTTAAAAGTTAATGAACATCTTAGAGCCTTTTTTATTTCTGAAAATAAACCTAAGCAGAGAAATCTTGTCCTTGGTGGAATATATAAAACAGGATTAGATAAATTGGATAATAAAATAGGCTTTATAAGTCTAAATAAAATAATAGAAATAAATAAATGGGGTACAACTATTAATATTAAACTAAAAGACTCCCCTGACTCAACTGAAAAAATAATTTCTTGTTTAAATAAATCAAAGTCAAGTGTTTTTTTATACGGTTGGGGAAATAATAAAATTTCAAAAAAAGATTCCATATGTATAAGTACAAAAAAAGATACTTCAATAAAACTTGTTGCTTTCGAAGTTGATAATTATCAAAATAAAAATTTATTGACAATACCAGACACTCTACAAATCGAATACGACTCTGAAAAAGAGAAGTTTAATTTTCAAAATAGTATTGGAAGTGGCCAGCATTACACTGGAGGTTATGAAATAAAATTAAAGAATTATGATAATTGTCTATCTGTAGCAAACAAATTAAAAAATATTTTTGGCCCTCAATATCTAATTAGTTCTGTTGAAGAAAAACATGAGGAAATGTTCTCTTGGTTAAATCTTATTTACAAGAATGTGTATATAATAATTGTTTTAATGGTAGCGGTTGCAATAGTTAATATGTCATCAGCTTTACTTGTCTTAATCGTAGAAAAGACTAAAATGATTGGAATTCTTAAAGCTATAGGAATAAAAAATAAATCTGTTAGAAGAATATTTGTAATACATGGAGGACTCTTAACAAGCATTGGTTTTTTGGTAGGAAATCTATTAGCCATAGTAATAATTATTTGTCAAAATCATTATGGTTTTTTAAAGCTTCCACAACAAAACTATTACCTAGACAAGGTACCAATGGATATCCCTTATTTAAATATAGTATTAATGAATATAATCACATTTGCAGCTTGCTACACCTCAATGATATTACCTTCTATTATTAGTACAATTATAAGCCCCGCAAAAGCGATATCATCTGAAATATGATCTAATATAATTTTGAAAGTGCTTCAGCAATTCTATGCATAGCTTCTTTAAGTTCATTCATTGATGCAGCATAAGAAATTCTTATACATGAAGGGGAACCAAAAGCATTACCAGTTACAAGTGCAACTCTAGCTTCTTCAAGCAAATACATGCATAAATCATCTGCATCATTAATTTTTACTTTCCCATGAAATTTACCAAAGAAATTGCTTACGTCAGGAAAAACATAAAAAGCGCCCTGAGGTTGATTAATTTTAATTCCAGGAATAGATTTTAGTTTTGTAATCATAAAGTCTCTTCTTTCCAAAAAAGCTGCTTTCATTTCAGAAACAACTTTTGGGTTTGCTGAGACTGCAGCTAACGCAGCACGCTGAGAAATACTGGATGCACCTGAAGTAAATTGTCCTTGAATCTTTGTACAAGCATTTGCTATCCATTCTGGAGCACCAATATAACCAAGCCTCCAACCAGTCATAGCAAAGGCTTTTGAAACACCGTTAACTGTAATAACTTGGTCATAAATATCATCAAAGGCTGCCATTGAAAAATAAGACCCTGTAAAATTAATGTGTTCATAAATTTCATCACTGAGAACAAGAACTTGTGGAAATCTAACTATTACATCAGCAAGTGCACGTAATTCATTTTTTTGATAAACGCTTCCAGACGGATTACACGGAGAGCTGTAAATTATCATCTTTGTTTTATTGTTGATAGCACTTTCTAGTTTGGATGGAGTTATTTTAAAATCATCTTCAATACTAGTTTCTAAAACCACTGGCACACCATCGGCCATTTTTACTATTTGCTCGTAGCTTACCCAGTAAGGAGCAGGTATAATTACTTCATCTCCAGGATTGATTGTACTTAACACTACATTTGCTATTGATTGCTTTGCACCTGTCGATACAACAATTTGATTTATTGAATAGCTAATTTTATTATCTCTTTTAAACTTATTTACTATGGCTTCTCTTAAGTCGTCATATCCATTAACAGGCATGTATTTTGAATAATTTTTATTAATTCCTTCAAATGCTGCTTCTTTTATAAAATCTGGTGTGTTAAAATCAGGCTCTCCAAGACTCAAGCTTATAACATCAATTCCTTTAGATTTTAATTCCCGACTTTTTCTTGCCATTGCAATTGTAGCAGATTCTGAAAGATTCTCAATACGATGAGAAACGCTCTTTGTGACCATCATTTTTTCCATTCGGCAAAAATAGTCATTTGAATATTTTAAATATACATTCATTAAAAAGAAATTAACACTTTATTCACTTTTGTAACAACTATTTTTATAATTCGTTATACATTTAAAATAAAAAAATGAAAGACGCTGTTATCCTATTGATTCCATTAGCTGGGATGTTGTTGATTACATATTTAATGCTTCAACACTTTTTTAATAAAACAATTAAAGAAAATGAAAAGGAATTAAACTCCTTTAAACTAGAAAAAATTATTCCTTTAAAGATGCAAGCTTATGAGAGAGCAATTTTATTTTTAGAAAGAATTGACCCTAATAATATGATAATTAGAGTCCACAAAAGTAATATGAGCGCTACAACTCTTCACGTGGAATTATTGAAAATTATAAGAGACGAATACACTCACAATATGTCTCAGCAAATATACATTTCTCCCAAATCTTGGAATGAGCTTATAAAAGGAAAGGAGGAAACAATTAAACTAATCAATAATTCAATTAATCAGATAGATTCCAGTTCGAATGGGATTGAATTAAGCGCAAAGATTTTTGAAAATATTGCATCTGAAAAAATGAGTCCATCAGAGAGAGCAAGAAATATAATTACAAAAGAGTTTCAAAAAAGTATGAGCTATTCCAATTAGTCCTCGACAGGTATAGGCTCTTGCAATGTTTCTTCAAGATTACTTTTTTCTTCCTCTACATGCCTAGTTCTAACAATATTCATTTCATCTATCAAATGTTTTGCACCTGCATATTTATCAATAATAAATAGTGTATACCTTATATCTACAGAAATTGTCCTTTGTATATTTGGTTCAAAATAAATATCACCGCTCATGGCTTCCCAGTTTCCATCAAATGCTGTTCCAATTAATTCTCCGTAGGCATTTATTACAGGACTTCCAGAATTACCACCAGTAATATCATTGTTTGACAAAAACCCAACGGGTAACTTACCATCTTCTTTTCTTGCATACTGGCCATAATCTTTTGCCTCATACAAATCCTTTAATCTTTTAGGAACATAAAACTCATGATTTTTATCATCAGTAACTACTTCCTTTTCCATAACCCCTTCCAGAGTAGTGTAAAAATCATAATGAACAGCATCTGCTGGGTCATATGGAAGCACATTACCGTAAGTAAAACGCATAGTAGAATTTGCATCTGATGCCTTATTTATGCCCATATTTTGTAAACCGTCAACAAATATTCTCATACCTTTTTTATAATCACCTTCGTAAGAAAGTTTTGGCTTACTAATTTTTTCTCTGTATAGTTTAAAAAACTCTGTTGTCAATTGAAAAACCGGATCTTTATCTAAATGTTTTGTGGATAGCTTATCGTTATTAATCCAATCTTCAAATTTATCTATTGAAGTAAACGGAGAATTTTTGAAGTATTTATTTACAAAATCAGTGAAATCACCATCATTTTTTTCACCCATTTCTGCAAACAATGATGGATGAAATTCTTTTGGAACATCATTGTAATATAAATTTAAAACTGCAGATAAAATATTTTTGTCAATTTCTGCATTATAATCCTTGTAATAACTTCTTGCCTTCTTTAAAACATTAGATTTTGCATCTTTGAGACCTTGACCAGATGACAATGACAAATACAGAGAAGATTTAGACCCTAAGTTACGTGCTAAAAACTTTATGATTTCAGATCCATAAATTGCTTCAAAGAAATATACTGATGGAATGGTATAAGCTGAAGAACCTTCTATAGACTTTTTTACCAATGGAAGAGCTTCTTCGTACTTTTCCTCTAACTTGTTAGTTTCATACCATTTTGTAAAACTAGCTTCAAGAGCTTGCTTTTTTTGTTTCACATCATTCTTAACTAATTGTTCACTTTGACCTAAAAAGTATTTCCAATAATTACTAACGCTAGCATGTTTAGAAGCATATTGTATTCTAACTTTTTGGCTCTTATTCATCTCTTCTTCCATGATATCTAGCTTTATTCTTCTGATTTTAACTCTTGCAGGTTGCTCAACCTCAACAGCTTCTTGAACCCCCCAAGATGTCAAATATCTATCAGTACTTCCTGGATAGCCCATTATCATAGCATAGTCTCCTTTTTCAATACCAGCAATAGAAACAGGAAGTGAATGCTTAGGTTGTAATGGTTGATTTTCTTCATTGTAAGATGCAGGTTGATTTTCACTATTAGCATAAATTCTAAACATAGTAAAATCACCAGTATGTCTAGGCCACATCCAATTATCTGTATCTCCACCAAATTTTCCAATTGAGCTAGGAGGGGCTCCAACTAATCTTACATCTTTAAAAATGTTATAAGTAAACATATAGTATAAATTACCATAATAAAATGACTTAACTTTAACTGCAAAATCATCTCTATTTTTTCCTTCCATTGCTTTACCGCTTAAAGTTCTAGTATTTCTTTGAATTACCTTATTTCTATCCTCTTCGCTCATTCCATCTTCAACACCTTCCAACACTTCATCCGTAACATCAGTAATCTCATTTAAAAACCAAACACCAAAATCAGCAGGTAATTCATCTTTTTTGTTCATGGCCCAAAAACCGTCTGTTAAGTAATCGTGTTCTGTCGTACTATTAGCTTGTATTGTTCCAAATCCACAATGATGGTTAGTTAACATCAATCCCTGATCAGAGATTATTTCACCCGTACAAAAACCACCGCCTAGTGCAACTATAGCATCTTTTAAACTTGAATTATTAGCACTATAAATTTGTTCTGGAGTAAGTCTAATCCCACATTCTACCATATTTTTATATGTGGCTTCTCCAAGTAGCATAGGCAACCACATGCCTTCATCAGCCTTAGAAAATAAAAATTGAAAAGATAAAATTAATGATAGTGTTATTTTTAAAATATTTTTCATAATAGATTTTTAGAAATTAATCAATCAAAATGCGGACCAAAAATAATATAATTTAATTAAGTTTTTCAAAGGAATATTAATTCTTAATCATAAGCATCATCCCATCACGAACTGGCATAAGAACATTACTTACTCTTTTATCTGAATTTACTTTCTTATTGAATGCTTTTATTGAAGCAGTTTCCAAATCATTATTTAAAGTTGGTTTAGTAACTTTACCACTCCAAAGAACATTATCAGCAATAATCCACCCACCTTTTCTGACCTTATCTATAACTAAATCAAAATATAAAGAATAGTTTTCTTTATCTGCATCTATAAAAACTATATCCCAAATATGTTTCATTTCTGGAATTAACTCAGCTGCATCACCAATTAAATAATTTATTTTATTTTTATATGGAGATGCATTAAAATAATTTTGAGCAAATTCTTCCAATTCTTTATTAATATCTATGGTATAAATCTGACCGTTCTTATTTAATCCTTCAGCTAAGCATAATGCACTATAACCAGTGTAAGTGCCAATTTCAAGGATTTTTTGGGGATTTAATGCTTTTGAAAATGTGCTTAAGAGTCTGCCCTGAAGGTGTCCAGAAAGCATTCTTGGTTGTAAAATATTTAAATGAGTTTGCCTGTTTAAATCATTTAATAAACTTGACTCACTATCTGTGTAATCTAAAGCGTATTGCTCTATTATTGGATCTATAAAATCCATATTTTATCCTAAAAGGTCTTTAACAGTTCTTGATATTAAAGATCCATCAGCTTTTCCTTTGTAAATAGCCATTGCTTTGGCCATTACTTTGCCCATATCAGCCATAGAGGTGGCTCCAATATCATTTATTAGTATTTTTAATTCTTTTTCTAACTCGTCTGTGTCCATCTGCTTGGGGAGAAATTCCTGTAAAACTTTGGCTTGTGAATTTTCCTCATTTGCTAAATCTTGACGATTTTGATCAATATAGATTTTTTGGGCTTCTATTCTCTGTTTGTATAGTTTGTTTATAAT
>CEUH01018150.1_pt1 | contig 12082 bp, 15 predicted proteins | sample 356461 | NCBI WGS metagenome assembly CEUH01 (sample SAMEA2623275, study PRJEB7988) | marine metagenome | isolation source: saline water (ENVO:00002010), including
TTGCCAACAGATTATACTGCTGGTGTAGACTTCCGTCTTAACAAAACTTCAAAAGGTGGATACGCAGACTACAGCACAAGTAATTGGGCTAGAAGAGATCGTCCACTAGATGATGCCGAAATGCAAGCTATAAACACACATGGCTTGTTTAACCTTTCTGACTTCCTTCCTAAGAAGCCAACTGAAGTCGAACTTAAGGTAATGCAAGAGATGTTTGAAGCATCAGTAGATGGCGAGGCATATGATGCAGATAAATGGAGTAACTACTTCCGTCCTGCAGGAATGCAAGCACGTACAGGTGATCCTAATACAGCATCATCAAACGGTACTGCTACATCAATGACAGCACCAAAAGTAGAAGCACCTGCTAAGGAGGCTACTGTAGACCCAAAGCCTGAACCTGCACCTGCTCCTAAAGCAGAAGAACCTGCTAAAGCAGAAGGTGCAAATGCTGACGGATCTGACATTCTTGCAATGATCAGAGCAAGACAAAATCAATAAATTCTATGGGGGAGAAATCCCCCATACTAGGCTAACAAGGAGATAATATGGCAAAGGCATTTGATCCGAGTAAGTTTCGGACGCAATTAACAAAATCCATTACAGGAATGAGTGCAGGATTTAACGATCCAACTGATTGGATTTCAACAGGCAATTATGCACTCAACTATCTAGTATCAGGAGACTTTAACAAAGGTGTTCCACTAGGTAAGGTAACAGTATTTGCAGGCGAAAGTGGTGCAGGTAAAAGTTACATTTGTGCAGGTAATATTGTAAAAGCCGCACAAGAACAAGGTATCTTTGTAGTTCTTATTGACTCAGAGAATGCACTTGATGAATCATGGTTACATGCACTCGAAGTTGATACATCAGAAGATAAGCTATTGAAATTGAATATGTCAATGATAGATGATGTTGCAAAAACTATTTCAACATTTATGGATGATTATAGATCTATGGCAGAAGAAGATCGTCCTAAAGTTTTATTTGTTATTGATAGCTTAGGTATGTTACTTACACCTACTGATATCGATCAGTTTAACAAAGGTGATATGAAAGGTGATATGGGTCGTAAGCCTAAGCAATTGACTGCACTTGTTCGTAACACAGTTAACATGATTGGTTCGCACAATGTAGGATTAGTATGTACTAACCACACTTATGCATCGCAAGATATGTTTGATCCAGATGACAAAATTAGTGGTGGTCAAGGTTTTATCTATGCATCTAGTATAGTTGTTGCAATGAAAAAACTAAAATTAAAAGAAGACGAAGATGGCAATAAAGTAAGCGATGTACGTGGTATTAGAGCTGGTTGTAAAGTAATGAAGACTCGTTATGCAAAACCGTTTGAAGGTGTACAAGTAAAGATACCATATGAAACAGGTATGGATCCTTACAGTGGACTTGTTGATATGTTTGAAAAACAAGGATTACTTGTAAAACAAGGCAATAGATTAAAATATGTTGACTTAGCAGGTAATGAACATCTTGACTATCGTAAACAATGGATAGGAGAAAAACTCGATTTGATTATGTCTGAATACAACGAAAAAATTTCGCCTGTGGTAAATACCGCGGATGATGATGTTGAAGAACTAGTCGAAGAAACAATCGAGGAGTAAACTATGGACGAAAGTCAAATCGTTGATATTTGGACACTATTTAAAGAGTATACAGATAAAAAGAATATAGAGATTGCGGCAGAACGATATGTAGATTTATTAGCCGATTATGGTGTTGATGATCATACACTTACGCAATGCTTAGGTACTGATAATACTTTAGATGGTGCTATAAATTATTTTCTAGATATTGATGCAGAAAACTATGAAGATGACGACCCTTGGGATGATGAAGACTAATGGGTTGGTATAGCGAAATATCTCGTGATGTATCAAGGATTCCTGATGCAGTAAATTACTTTGAAGGCGAACTTACTAAAGCTCGTGTAGAAGTAAAACTTAAAGGAAATGTTGAACGTGCGGCGGCAGAAATGCCTGGTATTGTTGAACATAGATTTAATCAATTACAAGAAATTGAAGCTATATTAAACTATTTAAATATCGAACTAAGGCGTCTTCGTAGTTCTTATTTCAAAAAATATTTAGAAAACTATCAACGAGCTCTGTCTAGCCGCGACGTAGAAAAATACGTTGACGGCGAGGCAGACGTAGTTGACTATGAAAAAATAATAAATGAATTTGCATTATTAAGAAACAAATGGTTAGGAGTATTAAAGGCTCTTGATCAAAAGCAATGGCAAATAACCAATGTAGTAAAATTACGTGTTGCTGGTATGGAAGATGCAACACTATAAATACAAAGGAAGGATTGCCAATGGAAGATTTCAATTACCTAATAGATAAAATATATTCTGCTGATTTTACAGAACACCCATTTAAATTTATATACGTAGAAGATTTTTTTACACAAGATCATTTTACAAGAATTACAAATTGTAAACAAATAAAAGTACCTGAATTTAAGTCTACCGAAGAAATGTGTAATAGACTTACTAATGAGTTCAAATATAAACCCCAACCTTTTCCTGGATGCACAACAAGTGTAAAAAGTTATATTGAATGGTATAATAATAAGGATGTAGGGAAAGGTGTTGCAAACCAAGATCTCCTTGAAGGTTATGGTGTAGCATTTAGATTAAAATACTATGAAGATAAAATATTAGAAGAATTAGTTGACTTCTTTAACAGTAAGGCTTGGCACAAGTGTATCAAAAAGAAGTTTAAAAAGACAGGCGAAACTGGCGTTGATACAGCAATACAAAAATATGTTAGTGGCTATGAAATAAGTCCACATCCAGATATTAGACGTAAATGTGCAACTTATATGATTAATATTAATACAGATAGTGAAGCTGAAGAATTAGGCTTACATACCCACTTTATGGATTTTGCAGATAATAGAAAATGGATATTTGAAGAATGGCGTACTAACACAACAAAAGATACATGTTGGGTTCCGTGGGATTGGGCTAACACATCTTTTGAACATTCAAAAAATAATTCTATTACTATGTTTGCTCCAGACTATAACACTCTACATGCTGTTAAATTAGACTATGACCATACTAAATTACAAAGGACACAAGTATATGGTAATCTCTGGTATAAAGGTGATAGCATACCTAAAGTTGCAAAAGCTAATTGGAAAAGTTTAGATGCAATACAAACGTAAAGAAGATAATGTTATATTTCCTTATTTACAAAAAAACTTGACGCCGCAAAAAACAATTATAGATATAGGTGCAAGAAAAGGAAACTGGTACAAAAATGTTGCTAAGTTTTTTCCTGACAGTACAGCACACTTGTTTGAACCTACTCCTAAAATTGTAACTATAATCAAACCTAAATTTAAAAAAGAAACACAACATGTTCATCAAGTTGCCCTTAGTGATCAAATTGGACAATTAGATTTTCATATTGATCTAGAACTAGGTGGCTGGAGTGGACTTACAAAACAAAGAGCTAATGGCACATATCATACTATAACTGTTGATGTAAAAACACTTGATAGTTATAATTTTAAAAATGTTGGTTTAATAAAAATAGATGTTGAAGGAAATGAATTAAAAACATTAATAGGTGCTAAACATACAATTACAAAAAACAAGCCAATAATATATTTTGAATGTGCAGATGTACACATGGTAAATTATGATTACGGTAGTGAAGATATTTTTGATTTTTTTGAATCAATTTATTATAAAATAATAGACCTAGATATGAATACTTGTACTAAAGAAAAATTAAAAATTCATACTGCATCTGATTTAAGTTTTTATCATAATTTTATAGCATGTCACAAATAATAGAAGTACATAGAAAAGTAAAAAACAATGTCGGTGACTACTTTTGTAATCCAAGTAGGTATTTTGATATTGATTGTAGTTCTGAAGAAATATTATATAACAAAACAAAATTATCAAATAAACATCTAATTGTAGGCGGTGGCGGATTAATACATAAAAAGTTTAGTAAACATATTAAAATGTTAATTGATAAACAACCAAAAACAACAACCTTATGGGGTATAGGACACAACTTTGGTGTAAAACATGTAAACAAAGTTGTCGATGTGTATTACCCTAAATGGATTGAAGATTGCAATCTTATAGGCATTCGAGATTATATAGATGGATATTATAATTACTATCTTCCATGTGTTTCGTGTATGCACGAATCTTTTGACAAAAAATATAATGAAAGACACGAAGTAGTTTATTTTACACATGCTTACAAAACAAAATTTACTAATAACGAAAACTTTCCTGTAATAAAAAATAACACTACAAAATTTGCAGATGTAATAGAATTCCTTGGTAGTGCAAATACTATAGTAACAGATAGTTACCATGGAGCATATTGGGGACAACTATTAGGAAAAAATGTGCAAGTTGCAAGTTGGAGTGTAAAATTTGATCACATGAAATACAAGCCGTACTTTCTAAACACAATTAATGACAAATATCAAAAAATAAATAATAAGTTAGATGGTTACTTAGAAGAGTGTAGAGAATACAATAACAACTTTTATCAAATGTTCTTGACACAATTATAATAGCATATAAATATCAGTATGAAAACAATCGTACTTGTCACAGGTGGTTTTGATCCTCTACACCGCGGCCACATAGAATATTTTAAATCTGCAAAAAAATTAGGCGATGAATTGCACGTTGGTGTAAATTCTGATGAATGGTTGTCCAACAAAAAAGGTAGGCCTTTCATGCCATTTTTAGATAGATGTGCTGTAATAGAATCATTAGGTGTTGTTGATAAAGTTTTAAGTTTTGATGATAAAGATGGTAGTGCTTGCGGAGCAATTTATAAAACAATGGCAACAAATGCAAATGTAAAAATAGTATTTGCAAATGGCGGAGATAGAACTAACACAACTACACCAGAATTTAAAACATATGGCGGTATGATAAATGTTGAGTTTGCCTTTGGTATAGGGGGTACAGAAAAACTTAACAGTAGCAGTTGGTTGCTTGATGAATGGAAAGCTCCAAAGACTGAAAGATCATGGGGGTATTATAGAGTGATACATGAATATGACAAACACACAAAAGTAAAAGAATTGGCCGTCCCACCTGGTGGAAGATTATCTATGCAAAGGCATGAAAAACGTAGTGAACATTGGTTTGTAGCAGAAGGCACAGCAACAGTATATACGCTCAATGTATCATCTGATGCTGAATTATTTGGTGTATATGGTCAGCATCAAAGTTTGCATATACCTGTGAATACCTGGCATCAATTAGCTAATGAGCATGATGTACCTTTAAAATTAGTTGAAATACAATACGGACAAAACTGTATTGAAGAAGATATAGAAAGAAAATGACAGAAACAGAATATCCAGATACTATTATATATACAGATAAGGAAAGAGTATGGTGCATGGGAGAAGCAATGGATCACCCAAAAGTATACTACACTGTGCCAGATGAAGGATTTGTAGTATGCGGTTACTGTGATATAAAATTTGCAAAAAAGAAGGAAGAAGAAAAATGAAAGTATTTGTAGGATATGACACTAGAGAAGATATTGCTTATCAAGTATGTAAACATAGTATTGTTTCTAAACAACCCAATGCAGATGTTCGTCCATTGAAGCAACAAGAACTTAGAGATGCAGGATGGTACACTAGACCCATAGATAAACTTGCATCAACAGAATTTACATTTACACGATTCCTAATACCCGAACTAACAAACTTTGAAGGTTGGGCTTTATTTATGGACTGTGATATGATCCTTACGACTGATATTAAAAAGCTATTTGATCAAGCAGATGACAAATATGCTGTGATGTGTGTTCAACACGACTACAAAGTAAAAGAAACTACAAAAATGGATGGACAAAAACAAACTATCTATCCACGCAAAAATTGGAGTAGTGTTGTATTATGGAATTGCGGGCATAAAAGTAATAAAAAAGTTACGCAGGATTTTGTTAATAATCCTGAAATAAATGGTGCATATCTACACAGATTTAGTTGGCTTAAAGATAAAGAAATTGGTGAATTAAATCATACGTGGAACTATTTGGTAGGTGTATACGATGATATAGAAAAACCTAACCTTATTCATTACACAGAAGGCGGACCATGGTTCGAAAATTATAGAGATTGTGATTTTGCACAATTATGGAAAGACGAACTTTATGATATGTTTAAGTAAAAATCTTACTGACGAATACATAAACATGTTTGCACAAGGTGCAAATTTGCCTATATATGATTACAATCATGATTACGGAACTGAAGCTATTTTAATACGTAGTATGGGAAAAAGAAAATTAATTAAACAAAGGTGGCGAGATAATTTACCTTTTTATTATATGGATAGCGGATATTTCGGAAACTATCCTTGTAAAGTAAATCCAAATGGTTGGAAATTATTTCATAGAATTGTTAAAAATGATGTGCAACACAATAAAATTATAGAACGCCCTGCAGATAGATGGCTTGCACTAAATTTACAACTAGGTAGTAGGAAAAAACATGGTAAACATATTTTACTAGTTGTTCCTAGTGAAAAGCCTTGTAAATTTTATGATTTAGATTTAGAAAGTTGGAAACATAAAACTGTTAGAGAAATAAAAAAACATACAGACAGACCTATAGTAATTAGAGAAAAAACAAATAGACGACAGCGTGTTTTTGGACAAACTATATATGATGCATTAAAAGATTGTCATGCACTTGTTACCTTTCAAAGTATAGCGGCAGTAGAAAGTGTAATGTATGGTGTACCTGCATTTACAACAGCGCCAACAGCCGCTGACCCTGTATGTGATAAAGAACTAAACCTAATAGAAACCCCTACAATACAAGATGAAAATAAAATATGGAAATGGGTTTGCCATTTAGCATACGGACAATTTCATATAGATGAATTAAAGAATGGCACAGCATATAGGATATTAAATGAAAACAGTTAGAGTATTTTACGCAGGTATACCATCGAAGAATAACAATCCAGAAAAAGTCGATGTGTTAAGATTTTTCCATATGGGGGTGCCTAATGGTCAAAGTTTAGAGATAAAAGATCCTAAACATTTTCCATGCGATTTAGCAGTAATGCAAGGATGGGTGCATGAGAATAGTGGACGCACTCCTCATTTAATGTTTAGAAGAGAAATAATAAGGAAGCAAAAACTTGCAGGCAAACATGTACTTGCTATAGATAGTAATTTGTTTTTATGGCGCGATCCAAACAACACTCATCATTATCTTAGATTTAGTCTTAATGATGTGTTTCCTACCACAGGTAATTATTTTACAGATAATATAGATCCAAAAAGGTGGCAAAAAATTAAAAGTGATCTTAACATAGAAGTAAAGCCGTGGGTTACTAGTGGTAAACATATACTGATATGTCTACAGAGAAATGGTGGCTGGAGCATGGGAGGATTACCTGTCATGCAATGGCTTAATAATACAATTACAAAATTACAAAGACATACAGATAGGAAAATTATAGTTAGAGCACATCCTGGTGATAAAAGAGCTAAAGAGTATCTTAGAATAAATCAACCAGGCGTAAGAATAACAACTAACCCAAGTATTATACAAGATTTTTTTAAATGTCACGCTGTAGTAACATTTAATAGTAGCCCTGGAGTTGCAGCGGCTGTAGAAGGAATACCTATATTTGTAACAGACCCTAATCCAAAAATGAGTCAAGCATATGAAGTAGCTAACACAGATTTAGCAGAAATAAATTCTCCAAAAACATTTGAAAGAGAAAAATGGCTTGAAAAAATATCTATGAGTCATTTTAATTATGATGATTTGAGAGACGGGACTGCATGGAACATAATTAAGGATTACATATGATTGAACAAACTATTACTGTTGTTACAACGTTTCATAAACAAGGATTAGATACGTATGCTCAAAATATGCTAGATACTTTTGCAGAAAAATGGCCGAAGGAAATAAAACTTTATGCCTATGCAGAAGATTGCACACCTACTGTTTCAAGTCCAAATATTATTGTAAAGGATTTACATCAAGCAAGTCCTGAACTAGTTGCATTTAAAAATAAATGGAGAAATGTTCCAAAAGCAAATGGCGATGTTTCACAAGATCCTGTACGTAGTTTACGTAAAGATGCAGGAAAAGGATTCAAATGGGATGCCGTAAGATTTGCACATAAGGTATATAGTATTTTTAATTGTGCTAAGATATGCGGCACAGATAAACTTATGTGGATGGACGCGGATACTATTTGCCATAGTCCAATAGATATGAAACGTATAAATGAAATATTATTACCAGCCTATGATATATGTTATGTAGGCCGGGATAATAAATGGCCAGAATGCGGATTATACAGTATAAATTTAAAATCACAAGGCGGTAAAAATTTTCTAAAAGAATTTCAACGTGTGTACGATGAAGCAGAGAATGGCATATTTCAGATGGCAGAATGGCATGATAGTTTTGTTTTTGAAGAGGTAAGAAAAAAATTAAAACCGCATTGTTTGAATTGGGGACAAGGAATAATTAGAGGAGAAGGGCATCCTCTTATAAACAGCGTTTGGGGTGCTTACTTAGATCATCTCAAAGGCGGACGTAAACAATTAGGAAAAAGTAAGCCTAGTGATCTGCGTATAACAAGAACAGAAGAGTATTGGAAAGACTCTCATAACTGGAGCGAAACATGATAAGAACGTGGGAAAAACAAACGCATTATCTAGTTGATGATATTGTATCAAATGATGGAAAAGTTTATAGATGTGAATTAGAACATACTTCCCAAGAAAATTTTGATAAGTTTAGATTTTCAAAAATAAGAATATCTAAAGATGATAATGACATGATACGACCTCCCGAAATTACTAATGGTAAGAGATATAATATTATTACAAGTATGAACAAAAAATATTATGAAGCAAGTGGTAAAGCTATGATGGCAAGTTGGAAAAGACATGGTAATTCAATAGGTCCGTTATATGTATACAACGAACAATTATTCGAACCTAAAATAAAAGGTGTTAAAAAAGCAGGTTGGATGCTAGGTCCAGATTTTGTAAAGTTTCAAAGAAGACATAAAAATAATAAAATTCTTACATTTAGTAAAAAGGCATTTAGCGTTATTCATGCCATGGAAAATATGGTACAATATGATAGGTTAATTTGGATAGATGCAGATGCTGTTTTTACAGCTGACTTTCCAAGATTACTAATAGAATTAATCAGTCCTGATGATGTTTTAAGCACACATTTTAGTGTATGGCATGACAAAAACGGAAAAGAATATCATAGTTGCGAAACAGGATTTTTTATTCTCAACAGAAGACATGCTGGATTTAAGGATTTTTGCAATCTTTATAAAGACATTTATTGCAATGATCGTGATGAGGAATTTGACTTACGTAGATTCTATGACGGAGAAGTATACGGTAAATGTGTTGAAATAATGGAAAACAAAGGACATAAGATGTTTAACCTTAATACAGGAAGGCATAAAACTCCAATAAGTAGAAGCCTGATAGCTCCTTATATTAGCCATTTTAAAGCAGGCTTAAAAGATAGAGTAGAGTTTAAAACATTTGAAGATGAAGAAGAAATTTAATCTGTGGAGAAAGTATGGCGCACTTAATTCTAGCCCTGTGTTTGACGCCTTTCACGCTGGCGCTAATGCTCTTGGGCATGATGTTGTTGTTAATGGTGATGATGGTATTGATGTTATTTGGAGCGTTCTTTTCAACGGTCGTATGTCTGGAAACCGTGCTATATGGGAAAGAAACATTAAGGAATCAAAACCAACAATAGTCTTAGAAGTTGGTGGTATACAGCGAGGTACAACATGGAAAGTTGGACTTAATGGAATAAACCGTGATGCTTATTTTGGTCCTAGTGGCAACGATAGTAGTCGTTGCAATAGTATAGGATTACAAGTTAAACCATGGAAATATGACGGCGAATACATACTAATTTGTGGCCAACACGATAAAAGTTTACAATGGCAAGATATGCCTAACATGAGTCAATGGATCTTAGACACTATACAATTTATTAGGGCACAAACAAAACGCCCTATAATATTTAGACCTCATCCGCGATGCCAGTTACATGGTATAGAACATGAATACAAAGATGTTAGACGGCAAGATCCTATGCATGTTCCTGGTACATATGATGACTTTGATATGCGTTTTACTAATATTTGGGCTACAGTAAGTTGGTCAAGTAACCCTGGTATTCACAGTGTTATACAAGGTGTACCTGCATTTACTGGTCCTAGTAGTCTTGCGTTTGATGTATCATTACAAAACTTACGTGAAATTGAAAACCCTTTGTATTGTGATAGAACACAATGGTTAAATGATTATGCTTGGACAGAATTTACAATTAAAGAAATTTCTGAAGGTTTACCTATTAAACGCTTGACTTTGAAAAATAATCTGTTATAATAGTATTATGTTTAAAAAGGCACAATATGACGAAACAGCAGAAAGCTGTATAGAAATTTTATCAGGTACCCATCCTACACACAACTATACAGGTGCAGGTACTAATAATAGTGATAAAAGTTTGCTGTTAAGTCTAGCAAAACAAACATATAGAGGCACTCCTTATACTGATAGACAGTTCGAATTAGTCAAGCAAAAAATAAATTTTTACAGGCAAATATTAATAGACGTAGGCGTAGACGTTGATAAGGCAATAGGCAACTTACGTTTTCCTTTGCGTAGTATTGATAGATCTAGATGGATTGGAATACGTAAGATAGATGATATAGACTATATAGGTGTAAGATTTAGTTTTAACAAAAAACTTATTAATTTTATTGACGAACTAAGATCAAAAGAATACACAAAATTATATGACGACAAGGAAAAAATACATTATTTTCCTTTGAATGAATCTAATGTTTACAAAATTATTTCAATGTTAAAAGAAAAAAGTTTTAGTATTGAAGATGATTTAGAAAAAATTTATGAAAAAGTACAAATGATGCAAAACAACAAAAAAGATTATATACCCGGAATATACGGGTTCAAATTAAAAAATTTAAATAACAAAGCAGTAGAATACATAGTATCAGACATTGGTAATGAACCTAATTCAAATAATTTGGCATTGTATAAAGATAGAGATGCATTGTATGGAATTGAACATTTTGACGAGGAAGACTTAAACGAAAGTGTAAGAAACCTTACAACACTTAGCCAAAAAATTGTTAGAAGAAAACATCCGAATGTATTAATAGATAGTAATGAATTTACTGTTAACCATATTGTAGAATCTGTTTTAGAATTGAATAGGTATCCAGTGTTAGTATGCTTACGTGCTGATACAGACTTTGACGATATGTCACATATTTACAATAGTTTTAAAAATATATTTTCAAATGACGACTTTTGTGTGCTTTACAGGAAAGACAATGATACTGCTGAAAATAAATATTTTAACCAATTTATAAAACTGAATAGTCTAAATAATTCTCTTGCAAATAATTCAAAGATAGTATATACTACACAAAATAAAGTTACAAAAACTTTGTTAAAAAGTAATTGGAAACCAAAATCAGCGTTAGTGTTTGGTTGTAGCAGAACTAATAAAATGGAAACGTATCTAAACGAATTAGATTTAGTAATGTATTATGATACTGATGTAAGTCCGTTTTTAAGAAATATAGAAAAGATTTAATGGCAACTTGTAAACTTATAATTGAAGATGAAGTAAATATAAAATTAGAAGGAGTATCAGTTGATGTACGGAGGAAGCTCTCTAACGCTCTTAAGTTTGAGGTGCCATATGCTAGATACATGCCACAGTATAAGCTGGGAAGATGGGACGGCAAAGTTGCCTTTTTTGGTATTGGCGGCTCAGGCTATGTTAACCATCTTGATATTGTTAGCAGTGTATTACAAAAAAATAATGTTGAAATAGTTGATATAGAAGATAGACGTCATCCAGTAGATTTACATTTTGATAAAATAAAAGAAGATTATTGGGGAGACAAAACATGGCCAAAGGGACATCCTGCCGAGGGTGAAAAAATTCGTTTGCGTGATTATCAAGTAGAGGTAATCAA
>CEUH01059045.1_pt1 | contig 12054 bp, 10 predicted proteins | sample 356461 | NCBI WGS metagenome assembly CEUH01 (sample SAMEA2623275, study PRJEB7988) | marine metagenome | isolation source: saline water (ENVO:00002010), including
ACTCCGCCAATATACATTGGATGGGCAAGAATACAGCACTGTTCAGAGGGATGTTCGTTCCTTCACAACGAGCAATGACTCAGCGTTCTTGATTCTCGAGAACCAAACCGTTACAAAAACAGATGATCAACTCAACATCATCTTCCAACGAATGCAGCGAGGCGAGATTGGAGAGGATATTGTAGCAGTTGGAAAAGGCTCAGGCCAAACGTGGTACGTCGCACGAGAAGGCCACGCACTCGTCCCAGGTGAAGAAGAAGCTCTCGAGTTAGAACTCTATTCGAATGATAACTTACTTCATCGTAATGAATTGAAAGGACGTGTGAAAGCGACTACTGCAACTGCATCAAGCCTTTTTTTAGGACTGGACAATGGAGACCTACTCTCATTGAAGAATCAAGAACTTGAGGACTTGATTTCATTCGATTATCCAATACAATGCCTACACGTCCATGGATCAACCATCGTTATCGGAACATGGTTCTACATCTATGGCTTCAATGTTCAAACCAAGGACATCATTTGGCAAATCGAACACAAAGGCATGGTTGAAGCTGTGGAGATTGATGAATCAGGTCGTATGGCCTTCTTTGGTGAAGATCAAAACGACTGGACTGGAGCTGAACCTGTTGGCATTTGCGATGTGAATCAAGAACGAATTGAAGTCGATCCATCGTTCCTCCAAGGGTGGTTTGAAGAAGAGATGGTTGAGGTGGAAACCAATCCAGAAATTGTCTATAGAAATGTAGACGACTTTACAAATCTCCTTTCAGAAGAAGAGCAACAATCCTACAACCAGAGCATGCAGGAACTCGAAATTGGTCTTGATTCGCTCACGGCTGCGATGAACGAAGACGTTTCTCCCCCACCAATCGATGAAACAGATGACGACCTCGACGATTTGCTTCAATTCCTTCATGAAGATGCTGACAAAGTCATTCTTCCACAAGCAAATGCCGGAGAGAACCAAGTCCATCGTTTGCACGATGCTGAAACTGCCATTGTCACGTTGGATGGTTCTCAATCTTCTGATCCACAGGATCGAATCCAGTCATGGTCATGGTTGGATGGGACCGGACGTGAGATTTCGACTGAGGCCAAGGTTCGTGTGAAACTTTCACCTGGCATCCACCACTTTGAGCTGAGAGTGTTCGATTCCGAAGGAGGCATGACCTCGGATTCGCTTCAGATTACGATTGAATCCTCAGGCTCATGAAGGAGAAGTCGTTGGGAACACCATGGGCGTTAGCACTCCCCTGATTGAGAACTTCTTGGTTGGACCGTTGCAAATGCGATGCTCCGTTGTCACCGATTGTGCGACGGGCGACACCGTCATCATCGATGGTGGTGATGAGCCGCAGAGACTCATCGATTGGATTGAATCCTGCAATGGAACGGGCCCTCATTGGTCCACACACTCACCAGAAGAGACAAAGAACATCCAACGGAAGGTTGTTGCACTGCTCAACACGCATGCTCATTTCGACCATAGCGGACACATTCCGACATTGAAGCAACACTTTGATGTTGAGTGGTATTTGCACCCAGATGATACGTTTTTGCAAACACTCGCAAAGAAAGCAGCGGTCCGTTACGGCATTTCACTGCCAGAACCTGCTGTAGCAGATCACGACATCGCAGATGATCAAATCCTATCGCTAGGCTCCATTGATTTTGAAATTCTTCATACACCAGGTCACACACTTGGTGGTTGTTGCCTTCGACTCCTTATCGAAGATGATGCAGATCATTTGTTCGTAGGCGATACATTGTTTGCAGGATCGGTTGGTCGAACCGATTTGGAAAACACGGGCGGGGACTTCAACGTTTTATCGAACAGCATTCGAACAAAATTGTGGCCACTCGACCCCGAAACCATCGTCCATCCAGGACACGGTCCACTCACAACCATTGGGCATGAGAAAGCCACCAACCCGTTCGTTGGCGATGGTGCCGGTGAATCTGGTGTTTACACGTTCGGAAAGTACGCTTAACCAAGCAGGCCCGATAGAGCGTCTTGGAAGACAGGTAGAGCTTCTTCCCAACTTGCAACAATTCCGTAATCTGCATGCTGGAAGATTGGTGCATCCGCATCCTTGTTGATGGCCACGATGTACTTGGAAGAACGCATACCTGCAAGATGTTGGATGGCGCCCGAAATCCCAACAGCAATGTAGAGGTTCGGGTTGACCGTTTTTCCTGTTTGTCCAACCTGCATTGAGTGCGGAATCTCTGCCCATGTGTCGACAGCTGCACGTGATGCACCAACAGCAGCGCCGATGGTATCTGCGACTGCCTCAAGATGGGAAAAGTTGGCTGGTGAGCCCATGCCACGACCTCCAGAAATGATGATGTTTGCTTCGGAAACATCGAGTCGGGCACTTGCTCGCTCCATGACATCTTGAACCGCAGTCTTCACGTCGCCGGATGCATCGACAACGGAGACATCGTTGGATGATCCAGAACCGACGCCAGAGAATACGTTCGCTCGGACTGAAACAACAGCATCACCGTTCACAGTGACTGTTTGGTTTGCTTTTCCAGAGTAAATTGGAGAAGTCAAGTTGTTGCCGTCTATGGACACAACGTCTTGGACTACGGATAGACCACGTCGTGCTGCAAGACGAGATGCTACATCCTTGCTTCGGGCAGTTGCGAGGAAAAGAACGGTACCTTCTGGCACTGCGCTGTCAAGGGCGCTTGCCCATCCGCTGCTGTCGTTTCCAGCGAAAACATCGGATTTGACGGCGATAACCTTCGAGATGCCATCATAGCCTGAGACAGCATCTGCCATTGAAGCGTCCGTGCATGGAACGACGACTGTGATGTCTCCACCCATAGCTTGCGCAGCAGAAACAAGTTCTGCTGTTGATGCATTGACGGTTCCTTTTGTTAGTTCTGCAATTACAATCTTGTTTGTCATCTTTCTCACCTCATAGTACGTTGGCTTCATCACGAAGCAATTGAACAACCTGCGAAGCGCTTGAACCGCCTTCGAAGGTCTTACCGGCAGGTTTCGCTGCAGGCATGGAGTGACTTGCTACAACAACCGTCGATGCGGGAGCACTTGCGGTCATGATTTCGACTTGGGCTTTCTTCGCCATCATGATCCCTTTGACGTTGGCCTTACGTGGCTTGAAATCACCCTTGTCACAAGAGATGACGGCTGGGAGGGGAACGCTGACCTTCGCAACACCTGCTTCAACTGGCATAGAGACGGTCACTGCATCACCAAATTCGGCACTTATGACGTTGGATGCATTTGCCCAGCCGAGGCGCTCAGCGAGCCCGGGACCAGTTGATCCTGCACCAGTATCAGCAGCTGATTTGCCGCAGTATACAGCGGTGCCGCCAAGCGATTCAATGGATTCTTTGAGAACGGTTTGAAGTGCGTTTGAATCGAGTTCGGACCATGAATCGTCCCAAACTCGAACGATGTTATCGACACCCATTGCTTTGGCATCTTTGAGAATCTTCTCAGTGCCCGCTGCTCCGACAGTGAGTGCAGTAACTGTACCGCCGGTCGCTTCCTTGTGGCGCAGAGCTGTCTCGATAGCAAATCCATCGTATGGACTCATTTCCATCTTGACTGTGGAAAGGTCAACGCGACCTCCTTGCACAGCGATTTTTGCATTCGTGTCTGGAACTTGCTTGACCAATACAATGATTGTGGACATCTCTCTCGTGTCTGCCAGCAAGATTCGATTCATGAAGATTGGCTTTCAGCCACCATGAATTCTTTGTGAGAATTGAATGAAAAAAGGGAACCTTTACAGGCCGTCTTTGGATAGGGTAAACTCCATGTCCGAGGAACGTCATATACCAGGCCCACCGAGTGAACTTGCAGATACTCTGAACCACTGGAGAGAACTTTTCCAGCGCAAGCATGCTGAAGATTTTGAGAACCTCAAAGGAATCACGGCAATGGAAGAGCCGATCTTCTCATTCCTTGTTGATTATGCGGACATTGACGAAGATGATCTGCTTAGTCTCCGATTCAATGAATTCCCAGAGGAGACTGTTGAACAAGCAAACGAAGTTTTACGCTCGATGGGAGCAGAGTACACAGACGTGCGTTGCGTTCTTCGCCCCATTCTCTTCCCTGATGAGAAGTTGAGGACTGTTTCGAGCCTTCGAATGCGCGACAGAGGCGAATTGGTCAGTTTGATTGTTAAGATTCATGATGTCGGACCACGGATTGGCTATCTCAAGAAGGCGCTGTACACGTGCATTGCCTGTGGCCATCGCGAAGAAATAAAGCAACGCATCGCTCGCGAGCGAAAACGCCCACGAGGGCCTTGTCGAGTGTGTCTAGAAGACGCAGAAAAGGCGTTGGAAGGTCAAGTCTCATACAGCCTTTACAAGCGTCTTGAATCTCTGCTTCAACTCACCGCAGAAGGTTCGTTTTACCAAGATATTCAGTATCTTAACGTTCATGATGCAACGGGTCAGAACGAACAACCGATTCAGATCATTGTCGATGATGAGTATGTTGACAGACACCAACCCGGCGAAATCATACGTATCAACGGAATTGTCTACATCGACCCTATTCCTGATCGAAATTTCATCAAAGATACACGTCGAATCTTACAAGTTCGTGCTTTGAGCATACAAGAAGTCTCATGATGTGATCTTCAGCATGGTCTCGTATGCTTTTGGATTGGCTTCAAAATGCTCTGCGATGGATGACAAACCAGCGGCGACTCCTGCAGCAACCCCCATCTTTGCATCAAACGGATGTAGTGTCCCATCCATGACTGCTGCCTTGAACGAGGCCAAATCATTCCAAGTGCTTGGTTCTCCAAATTTGGGATTTGGAGTGACCTGAATGTGGCCAAACTCTGGCAATACGACATGTTCTGCGAGTTCGTAAATAGGTGACTGCTCATCTTCTGGATCGAGATAGGCTTTCTTCATCTTCTTCTGAACCATTTCAAGCGTATCGTGAAGCAGAAGTGCTCCATTAGGATCAGACTTGCTCATCTTGTGATCGAACGAATCCATACGAACGCCGGATGCTTTCAAGGAAGACAAAATTGGTGTATGTAGACACGTTGCTTTCTTCCAGTTCCACTTTGAAGCCATGTCTCGCATAAACATGTGCGCTTTTCGCTGGTCCATGCCGCCGATAGCAACATCGATGTTCAACTCGAAGATATCAGCTGCTTGCATGGCAGGATAGTAGAATTTCGATAAATCGTGGTCTGATGATGCCTCATCGCGTCCCATGATGGTGAACGTTTTGCGAACCATCGGGAGCGTTGCTCCCTTTGAACATCGAAGAACTCGTGCCCAATAATCTCCAGAATCCATAAGTTGACTCGCCCAGTAAAAGCGTAGTTGGCCAGGTCCATCTCCTTCTTCAGGATAATCGAGGAGAGCACGGAATGTTTCTTCCATGTAGACAGCCGTCTTCTGAATATCTTCCATATTACCACCAAATTTGTCGTTCACCCATGCGTGCCAATCGGCTAAGAAAATCAGAACGTTCGCATCGGCTTCGAGCATTCGCTTCAATTGGAGAGATAGGACCTTCCATCCAATGTGAGCCTTCCCACTTGGTTCAAAACCAACGTAACATCGCAAAACACCGTCACCGGCCATCGACGTTTCATCAGCGAGACAGTCAACGATGTGCTCGATGCCGACGCTTTCTTCAACACCACCAATCATGAGATAAAGTCGCTTCCGGTTCTCATCGGAGAGTTCTTTGATGCGTTCATACCGTTCCTCATAGGGTACGAGTAAGGCATCTAAATCCACAGCAACACCTCAAACAAGTTCACTCAATTTCTTGACTTTACCTTCTGAAGGGGCTTCACCGCGCTCAATCATGCCTTCGAGTTCAGCGATCATGGATTCAGCCGTATCGATGGTTTCCTGCGTGACAGTCGTACTCATCTCGATCGATTTTCGGATCATCTTAATGGCAGATTTTGCCTTTGAGAATTTCTTGGCGTCTTCCTTTGCCTTGTCACCTCGTTGTTTTGCAGTGTAACCGGTTGCCTCATCGAGGAATGAAGACCATCTTCGGCGACTCTCCATTGCTTGTTCTCGACCACCATCCGCAGACAGGAACGCTTCAAGATCGGGTCCCTTCAACTGGACAACATCGACTTGTAATTTTCCTTGATCCGTATAACATCCAGAAATGTTGGAGAGGAGACCAAACGATGCTTGGAATTCTCCCTCTGCATTGGCCTGAACATTCTCAAAATGTTGTGCTGCCAACTTGGCTAGTCCTGCATTTCCACCGATTGATTTCTCAACGCCACGTTTGACTGCGAATCGCTCCATGCTGGTCCATTGACATGACCCTCATAAGGCTCGCGAAGAAGAAGCCACCCCAAGAGAGGGGTTTTTCTGTACGATTGTGTGGGCCAACTATGCGCACCAAAGCGTCCCTCATCCTGCTGCTGCTCTTTCTTGCACCTATGGCAAGCGCATCGGAAGTCGGTTTCGAGAACGAGAATGCTTTGGGCGAGCAAGGATTGGACATTCGAGCAGGAGAAGTTTCACCGAATGGGGAAAGCATCCTTTTGGTTGGCGATGATGGCTACATCCATATGATTTCAGCATCATCTCCGGGCGACAGAAGTCAAGATCAGGACATCGACAGCAGTCGGTCTGCTCGATTTAATGACGTTTCTTGGCATCCAAACGGTCAGACCGCACTCATTGCAGGCGACCTTGGTGCTGCACTTCGCTACACCTTGAGCGACAACAGCATTCAGGCTGTGAATGGAGCAGGAACTGTTGGTAGCATCGAACTGACAGCAGTCTCTTGGCGTGCTGGTGGAGATCTTGCTTTTTTTGGTGCAAAAAATGGTAACATCTACAGTTTCAATGAAGGCGAGGGAATGGCACAGCTTGAAGGGTCAATGGATTCAGAAATCACCGACATTGCTTGTCACATCGAGCACAACCTGTGCGTGGCCTCATCACTGAATGATGGAATCGCAGTCATCGATCGTACTCGCGAGGTGACATGGTTGGATGGCACATCGGGTTACACCTGGATGGCAGCTGACTGCCCCGACCCGACCTATCGAAAATGTGTCGCTTTTGGCAGCGGCCGAGTTCATGTTTCAATCGTTCTTGACATCGAAGACGGATCTCAATCAAGCACTGAAGAGGTCCTGGAACTGCTTCAAGGATCCACTGATTTCATTGCAACAAGTAGAGGTTACGATGGTACATCGCTTGTACATCTTGCGCCCATGGAGTCCGTTCGCTACAAAACGAGCCTCGATGAGGTGTACATGCACATGGAAGCTCAGGCCATTACGGGCCACGATCCAGAGGTTGCTGGTCAACGCATCGCACTGATGTGGGAAACCGGCGAAGATGATGGTTGGATGATTACCAATGAAGGACTCATCATCGATATTTTCCCAGTCGAAAGTCGCGAAAGTCTGGGCATCATGGAAACCATTGTGTTTGCTGCTGTGGCCATCTCGGTACCAGGTGTCATCATTGGACTGATTTTCATGAACAGCTCGTATTTGCAACGAAAATACAGGCAACTGCGTGGCTTTGAAAAGAAAGAATGAGAAGAATGAACATCCTGTTCTTGTGCTAAGGTTCATGAGTTGTATCGACTCCCACGGAACGAGGGAACTGAATGGAACCTTTCGAAGCCATCGACTTTTACGATATTGAATCCTTGCTCACTGAAGAAGAAATCATGATTCGCGACTTGGTTCGCGAGTGGGTCGATGAAGAGGTTATTCCGAAGATTGAACATGCTTGTGAAGAAGGTATTTTCCTCGATGAATGGCGAGTTGCTCTCGGTGAAATGGGTGTTCTTGGAGCACCGCTCAAGGGCTATGGATGCCCTGGACTCTCGTATGTCGCTTACGGACTCATCTGTCAAGAACTTGAACGCGGTGATTCTGGACTTCGATCGTTTGCGTCCGTCCAAGGCTCGCTTGCAATGTACCCTATCTGGGACTTTGGAAGTGAGGAACAAAAGAATCACTACCTTCCTAAGATGACTTCAGGAGAATGGATTGGCTGCTTTGGCCTGACTGAACCTGACTATGGTTCCAATCCGGGTGACATGATCACCAAGGCAGAGGATATGGGTGACCATTACCTCCTCAACGGTGCAAAGATGTGGATCACAAATGGGACGATTGCAGACGTTGCTGTTGTATGGGCCAAACTCGATGGCGTTATTCGTGGATTCATTGTTGAGAAGGGTGACGAAGGATTCAGTGCACCGGAGATGAAAGGCAAACACTCTCTCAAAGCATCTGTCACATCCGAACTTGTCTTCCAAGATTGTAAAATTCCAAAGGATCGTATCCTTCCTGGTGTCAAGGGCCTACGTGGGCCGTTTTCTTGCTTGAATAACGCTCGATATGGCATCTCATGGGGTGCACTGGGTGCGGCAATGGCATGTTTCCACAGCGCCAAGACCTACGCACTGAGTCGAATTCAGTTCGATCACCCTATTGCCTCATACCAACTCATCCAGAACAAGTTGGCATGGATGCTTCGTGAAATCACCAAGGGACAACTCCTAGCATACCATCTCGGACGAAAGAAGGACGATGGAACATGGTTTAACGAACAGATTTCACTTGCCAAGATGAACAATGTCGACATTGCACTCGAGATTGCACGTGTATCCAGAGACATCCACGGTGCCAATGGTATTCTCGACGAGTACCCTGTCATGCGTCACATGGCAAACCTCGAGTCGGTCAAGACATACGAAGGTACACACGATATTCACAATTTGATTCTCGGCCGATACATTACAGGCATCCAAGCCTTTACTCGAACGGTTTGATTAATTCAAACGTTTGGCAAAAGACCAATTCGCGCAAGTCCACCCCAGAGGGGGTCCAAGAATCGCGGAAGGAATCGGTGTCGCAAGTACACCGCTGCTGCGAGACTCAATTTCTGAGCCTTATTGAGTTTGACTCGGCGCGTAAATACATCACCTTGTTGCTTCTCTATCTGCTTCAAGATTTTATCGTAGAATGCGATCATTGCAGCCGGAGAATATCGCGTTCGTCGAGGCAAGAGTGGTAAGAGTTGTCGTGCCTCTTCGAGGTAGGTTCGAGCTCGCTTTGCGTAATGGTGGCAGTATGGCTCCCAAGACGTGTTCAAAACAACTTTCCCACCGTAGAGATCCTGTTCTGTCATTCCGTTGCGCTCCAATTCATCGAGAGGAAGGTAAACTCGGTCACGCTCAATGTCCTCACCTACATCGCGGAGAACGTTGGTCAGCTGCATGAAAATACCCCATGATTCGGCGAACTTTCTTGCTCGAGGGTCATCGTACCCGTAAATTTCGATGCACATGAGTCCAACGACCGATGCAACACGGTAACAATATACGTACAATTCCTCGAAGGTTCGGTAGCGATTGCTATACAAATCGTCCTCCATTCCTGAAATCAAGTCATCGAAGACACTTCGAGGAATGGTGTATCGCTCAATGGTATCTTTGAGTGCAAGGAAGACGGGGTCTGTACTGTACACATCATTGTAACAGGTTGAAAGTTTCTTTCTGAAGAAGAACAACTGGTTGATTTTGTTCAGATACATGTCGTCATCAAGGATTGAAGTTCGATTTTGAAGTGATTCGAGTTGAAGCCTGTATTCTACAGCCTCTTGGCTCAATTCAACCGTTGAACCAGGGAATCGGTCTGCCCAGTCACCATCTGCAATGTCATCAGCACGACGACAAAATGCGTAGACAGCGCACATAGCAAGTCGTTGTTCTTCTGGAAGATACTTGAACGAGTGGTAGAAGTTCCCCGCTTCTCGCTTTGTCAATTCTTCGCAGTAGCGATAGGCCAAACGGTACAGTTCGATTGGAGGTTCGTCGGACCAAATGGGTGCATCAAGATCGACAAATGGGTCGACGAGTTCGTTTTGGTCGTTGAACAAACCAATCATCATTGCACCCTCTCGAAGGGCTTCCATGGCTGTCACGCTTACGGCTTTAACAGCATCACGGGCAAGCATAACACCGGCTCGAAGCCGATCGAGTGGTGTCGGAGAGGATTTCGCGTCCACGCTGCTCTCTGCACCGCCTTTGAGCGGAAAGAGTAGGTCGAGTGGTTTGCGGCGTTCCAACATCGTAAACATATGCGCCTATGGGTCGTTGTTTAAGAGCCCTCCTCTCGAAAGTTCGGACAAGTCTTTCCTTCATTCACAAAGTGAACAAATACTCACAAAACACACTAGCGCGTATTTTTATTCTTAGAAAGGAGTCTCTGAACCCCTCCAGGAATAATCAACGCCCTGAGCAATTTCTTGAAGTATCCCTTCATCTCATCACGAGTGACTTTGATTTTTTCATCAGAATCCAATATGTTGCCTTCACGAAGCAGCGTGACTGTTCGCTGGCCGATTAAGACGGGGAGCATGCATGCAGCTTTGAGTCGAAATTGACGCTCAGGAATCATTCGAATGTATTCTACCGCCGCATCGAGATGTTCGCTCGTCAAATCAAGGTAGGCATCATACAGCGGACGGAACGTTCCAATATTCCTCATGTCCAACAAGTCCTTCGGCTCAAGGCCAATCTCTTTCAGTCGAACACCTGGAATGTAACAACGTCCAAAGCGCAGATCCTCAGGGATATCTCGAAGAATGTTGATCATTTGTAGCGCTTTTCCAAACCGAATCCCTCGCTGAAAGAACACCTCTTCCTTGTCCTTTGGCAGTTTCATAATGTGTGCAAGCGACATCTTGGTCCAAAACACGCCCACGCATCCAGCAACTCTGAAGGTGTAATCATCCAACTCATCATCCGAATCAAGAGATGAAATTGTTCCACCTTCTCGAGCGATTCCGAATCGTTGTAAATCCAATATTTGACCACCGACGATGACATCAAGACACTCCAACATCCGCTCTTGGTCTTCTTGACCGTAGACCGATAATGCATCAACAACCTGCTGCACATTTCGCAACAATTCACCTTCATCAGGATTGGATTGTATATCGGCAAGTTCCCTCAAGTCTGAAAGTGTATCACTATGTCCTTGAGCAACGTTGTTGTAGTTCGACAAAGCATCGATCAACACTTCAGTTTCTCCCACTTTGGAATCTGCGATTGTGTCGGCGACTCGCGCAAGGAGATACAGTAAACCAATTTGGCCGCGTATCTTCTTTGGCAGATACTTGAGAGTCGGATAAAAGGAGCGAGAAGTTGTTCTAAGCAACTTGTCGATTTCTTCGCCAATAAGAACCGACATGAACTCCCTCCATTCGATTCCACCAACCTCTCCCGCATGAAGATTCTCACTCCTTGTAGGCTCATTTGCATAGCAGAACATAGAAGACTTTAGAATAAGGGATGTTTAGGTAGGTAAGGGTGAGGAGATGGAGTGTGGTTCCTGCGGTGCAGTTATCCCTGAAGATTCCATCTTTTGCTCCGAATGTGGAGCCCGACAAGAATTCTCCAGAGCAGGGAGCTTCTCCGCAATGGGATCGCAAAGCCTAGGTGGCGGCGAAATCACAGGCGGACGTGGCTTTGGTGTCGTATCTGGCGAGGCGGTACGACAGCAGCGTGATATGCAGCAACAAGGAATGCCACAGGGTATTCCTGCGGACATTTTACAAAACATAGCCTCAGGAATTCAGCAACAAAACAACTTGCCACCAGGCAGCCAACTTCCTCCGCAGCAGCCAAGCCAGTTCCCGAATCAAATGAGCAATCAATTCCCTCAGCAGCAACCCTTCGTCCCACAAGGCCAACCAATGCCGCAAGGTATGCCGATCAATACGCAACAAAGCGATATTCCACAGCAACCACGAGGCCCAACCCTTGCAAGTGGTGCCGTTCCGAGCACCAATGTCGAATCCCAGTTGGGTAAGCAACTCGGAGGTACAACCGTTACCAACAACCCAACAGCATCCCCGACGGATGCAATGGTAAATCGATTGGCTGAGACCGAGCGTGCTGTCAAGAACGAACGCCGAAGTCAATGGCTCAACATGAACCAATCGACTGCGTCCAATGTTCTTGCAAACCTTGGAGCTGATCTACCATCACACCTCAAGGATGCACAAGGAATCACG
>CEUH01049211.1_pt1 | contig 12017 bp, 9 predicted proteins | sample 356461 | NCBI WGS metagenome assembly CEUH01 (sample SAMEA2623275, study PRJEB7988) | marine metagenome | isolation source: saline water (ENVO:00002010), including
GTTCAAATTTCGGTGTAGCAGGTATAAGTGTAATTTTACAAGAATGTGGTAAAACACTTACCCCTTCCCCTCTTTTTTCTACAGGTGTTTTAGGAGCTTACGCTATTTCAAATTTTGGAACTCAAGAGCAAAAAGAAAAATACCTTCCAAAAATAGTGAGTGGTAAAATTACAACAGCTCTAGCGGTTGATGAGTCTAGCCATCATGACCCACTAAAAACATCATTTAAGGCAAAAAAAAATAATGAAGAGTATTTTTTAAACGGTAAGAAAACCTTTGTTATAGATGGTGCTAGTGCTGATATTTTGATAGTTCTTACAAGAACATCTGGCAACTCTGGTGAATTAGCTGGATTGACCTTATTTATTGTTGACGCAAATGCTGATGGTCTAAATACAATTAAGCTTGATATGGCTGATTCAAGAAATTATGCAAATATTGAGTTCAATGACGTTAAATGTTCTAACCAAGAAATTTTAGGAACAATAGAGACTGGTGGTGAAACAGTTGAAAGAATTCTTGATATCGGAAGAATAGCCATGTCAGCTGAAATGTTAGGTAATGCCGAGTCAGCTTTTGAAACAACAATTGAGTATCTTAAACAGAGAAAACAGTTTGGTGTGCTAATTGGAACTTTTCAGGCGCTACAACATAGAGCGGCTGAAATGTTTTGTGAGATTGAGCTTACTAAATCAGCAGTAATGGCAGCTGTTCAGGGTGCCGATGAAAACTCTAACGAACTCCAAAGATTGTCCAGTCTTGCTAAAACAATGGCTGGAGAAACTCTCCACTTAGTTTCTAATGAAGCAATTCAAATGCATGGTGGTATTGGTGTGACAGATGAATATGACCTTGGATTTTTTATTAAAAGGTCGAGAGTTGCTGAGCAAATATTCGGAAGTTCTACATATCATACTGAAAGATATGCTAATCTAAGCGGGTTTTAGATTTTAAAATTTGATATGTATTACATAAAGTCCAACCTAGTAGGATTTTTTACATTTATTTTTATTATTGTTGAATTAACAATTGGCTTTGGGACGCTGGCAATTGTAAATATTCCTAGAGCGATATTTCCCTTTAAATCTCTAAAAATCAGATTAAGTAAAATCTCAAATTCTATTGGTGAATACACCGTCTATGGATTGAAAGTTATCATTAAAATAATGCATAAAGATTCTATGCAGGTATTTGATGATAATAAATTTGATAAAAATGCATGGTATATGGCTGTTTCTAACCATCAATCTTGGGCAGATATTTTTATACTTTTAGTCGCTGCCCATAAAAGAATACCTCTGCTTAAATTTTTCATGAAAAAAGAGTTAGCCTGGATACCTTTTATATTTCTAGCAAATAAAACTTTAAATATGCCTTTTGTAAATAGGCACTCAAAAAAAGAATTAGAAAAAAATCCTGATCTAAGGTTCAAAGATTATGAGAATACATTAAAGGCATGTAAAAGATTCCAAAGATCGCCATCAACAATTTTTAGTTACGCAGAGGGTACAAGAAATAATCCTACAAAACATTTAGCTCAAAACTCACCATATAAAAATCTTCTAAAGCCAAGAATTGGTGGGATTGCTACTGCCCTTTCGGCTATGCCTAATATTAATGTTTTGGTAGATTATTCGGTAGTGTATAAGTCAGACAAAAGAGGAGCATGGGCTTTTTTAAAAGGTGATATGCGTGATGTTAAAGTTTTCGTAAGAAAATATACGATACCTGAAAATCTTAAAAATAAAAATTATTCAACTGATGATGAATACAGAGAAAATTTTAAGAGATGGATTGAAGAAATTTGGGAAGAAAAAGATAAAGAAATAGAAAGATTAAAGTTCTAATTTTTTGCTACTTACAACCCATCCATTAGTATCAACATAAATCCAATTTCCAGAGCTTATTTCAACAGATCCAATATTAATTTTTTCATCTTTTGTTCCAATGCCAACAGTTTTATCTGTTTTCATTGGGTATGTATTTTTTGCATAAACACCAATTGAGATATTTTCAATTACCTCTATGTCTCTAATGAAACCATTCACAAAAATACCTCTCCATTTATTTTCATAAGCTTTTTGAGCAATTTGATCACCAACCATTGAGCAAAATTTTTCTCCAGTATGGTTTATAACTAAAACCTTACCATCACCATTTTCCTGAACCATTTCCTTAACAATACTATTACTATGCGGACAATTTGCTGTTCTAATTTCTCCACAAAACTTATCAATACCTCCATATGAATTTAAAAAAATGTCGCCTATCAGTACCTCATCAGGAAAGGCGTCGCATATATCTGGAACTGTGAAATTGTATGTTTGCATTAAGTGGAAAATTTTAAATTTATCTAATAATTATAATAGAATTAAAAATATATATAAAAAAGTAGAGTAAATTATGAAATCACCAATATGTGAAATGTTTGAAATTGAATTTCCACTTGTTGCATTTAGTCATTGTAGAGATGTCGTTGTAGCAGTTTCCAAGGCCGGTGGTATGGGCGTATTGGGAGCAGTTGGCCATACACCAGAAATGTTAGAACAAGATCTTAAATGGATAGATGAACATATTGACGGCAAGCCCTACGGTGTCGATATCTTAGTGCCAACCACCTTCGAGGGTAAAGGATCATCTGTTTCATCAGAAGACCTGATTAACATGATTCCACAAGAGTACCGAGATTTTAGAGCTGATGTTCTGAAGCAGCATGATGTTGATGGAGAGTCATTAAGAAACCCTTCGGACTCAAAAAAAGTTGAAATGGATTCAGATTCTAGATTTGGAAAAAATCTTAAAGAAAAAGGAGCTAAAAAATTGCTAGAAGTTGCTTTTTCTCATCCAATTAAACTAATCGCAAATGCATTAGGAGTCCCTCCTCATTGGATGTTAGAAATGGGAAAAGCAAATAACGTAAAAGTAGCTGCACTCTTGGGAGCTAAAGAGCATGCAATTAAACAGGTTCAAGCAGGCGTAGATGTATTAGTTGTATCAGGAACTGAAGGTGGTGGTCACTGCGGGAGCGTTTCAACTATGGTGCTTATACCAGAAGTAAAAAGAGCAATAAAAGACTTAGGCGATGTTCCTATCCTAGCAGCTGGAGGAATTGCCACTGGTGAGCAAATGGCTGGAATTATGACAATGGGTGCAGACGGTGTTTGGTGCGCATCGGTATTTCTTCCAACTACTGAAGCTGAAACCTCTGAAAACATTAAAGAAAAAATGATTCAAGCTACTTCAAGCCAAACTGTAAGATCAAAAAGTAGAACAGGTAAGCACTCTAGACAACTTCAATCAGCATGGACTGATGCATGGGAGTCAAAAGATGCACCTGAACCACTGCCAATGCCTTTGCAAACGATTGTTGGAGAGCCAGCATTAGCAATAGTTTCTAAACAGGCAACTCTCGGACATGAAGGAGCAAAAAAACTTGATACGTATTGGGTTGGTCAAGGCATAGGATTAGTGAATGAAACTATTTCAGCTGGACAGACTGTTCAAAAATTCAAAGAAGAATTCATTGAAGCCTATGAACGAATAGCAAACTTGGTGGAATAGGATTATTAAGAGTTTTTAATATCTTCTCTGGCAATAAATTCAAGAACTGTTGCATTAATACAATATCTTGGCATGCCATTGGGGCCATCATCAAAAACATGACCTAAATGAATGTTACTTGATTTTGATTTAACCTCTGTTCTTTTCATGCCATATGAATTATCAGGTAGCTCATAGGTTGAGTTAGGCACCGGGGCTGTAAATGATAACCAGCCACTTCGTGAAACGAATCTATCTCTAGTATCAAACAAAGGTGCTCCACTTAATTTATCTACAAAAATTCCGTCAGGAGTATTTTTGAAAATCTGATATTCTTTACAGAATCTTGCATCAGTTCCTTGATTAAAAGCAACATCATAAGCTTCTGTGTCACCTAATTTAAATTTTCCAAGAGCTTTATAAAATAATTCAGGTTCCATGTATCCTTGGTATGAAAATAATTCTCTACCATTCTCTAAGAAAACAATTGTTGGTGTTGCCCATGTGGGTGTTTGAATATCCAAACCACTCAATTCAATTGCTGTTCTGTATACCATTGGGACACTTCCCTGATAATCATTTGCCACATCTTTTTTGAAATTTTCACAATAAGGACAATAATCTTGTGAATCAATTACAAGAACATACTTACCTGATAAAAGAAATGAATTATCAATGGTTGGTGTTTCAATTTTGTTAAAGGCAACACCTGTGGAATGATCAGGACAATATCCATTTGGATTTTTTTTAATATAGTCTTGATGGTATTCTTCAGCATCGTGAAACTTATCAAGAGATTTAATTAAAGTCTTAATTTCTCCATATCCTTCATCACCTAGTAGTTTTTGAAATTCGTTAGTTGTTTCGTCTATTACTTTTTTTTGTGATGGTTTTGTATACAAAATAGTTGACCTGTATTGAGTACCAATATCATTACCCTGTCTGTTAAGTTGGGTTGGATCATGTGACTCATAGAAATGTTCAAGAAGAGACCTTAAGCTTATTACCTCCTTGTTAAAAGTTACTTTAACAACTTCAGCAAAATTATTTCTTTTATATTTGTTTGTATATTTTGTTATCTCTCTGTAAGTTGGTTTTATTCCATATCCATCAGCATATCCTGATACAGCATCCTCTACTCCTTCAAGAGCTTCATAGCCCTTTTCAGCACCCCAGAAACATCCAGACCCCAAAACTATAGTCTCTAAATGCGATGTATGATTTTCATTAGAATGGATGCTTAAGCATAAAGCCATGATTGGCAGAAATATAAAAAATCTTTTCATTATGTCTTTTCTTCGTGTTTATAATTTTTACTTTTTATAAAGGCTTCTCTCTCAAAAAGCATGGATGTCCATCTAGTTATATTTGGTTTAAATGCTTCTTTAATACCAAGAGCCCCTGCTAGATTAATTGCATAACTTACACATATATCAGCAATCGTAAATCTATTTGAGCAAAGATAAGTCTTATCTTCTAGCTCAGATTCAAGTAATTTTAAACGAGAAACAAACCATCTGCTATATCCTTCTATCGCTGCATCAGCAACGCCTGGTTCTTGAAATTTATATCTTAATACAACCGTCTGAGGAAAAGTTAATGTAGCATCTGCATGATGGAGCCAATTTAAATAATTTGGATAATCTATTTCATCGGACATTACTCTTAAATCTGTTGGGCCGTATTTTTCAACTAGATACTGAGTCATTGCAACAGACTCTGTCATTTTTACATCTCCATCCACTAAATAAGGAACAGTTCCAAGCATGTTTATATCTAAATATTCTTTATGAAAAACTCTTGGAGGAAAAGGCATCATTACAAGCTCGTATTCAAGACCCATCTCTTCAGCGGTCCAAATTGGTCTCATAGCTCTAGAATTTTGTGTTCCGTATATTTTTAACATAATAGTTATTTTTTTTAACAATCATACATCTTAATATTGGTAATATTAATGCTATTATATTACCATAATAAAATTATTTAATTTTAATGCCTATGAAGACAGAAAATATTGCTCCTATATTTAAATCAAATTTAGATACTAAGTCTGAACAATATCTACAAAATAAGAAGATGATGCTTGAGAAATTAGTATTTCTTGATGAGTTATTAGATCTTGCTGAGTTAGGTGGCGGAGAAAGACATCATGAAAGACTGGCTAAAAGAGGAAAAATGCCTGTTCGTGAAAGAATTATGAATGTTTTAGATCCAGATAGTCCATTTTTAGAAATACAACCCTATGCTGGCTATGGAACAAATAATTATAACGTGGGAGGTGGATGTGTTTCTGGAATAGGAATTATTTCCGGTGTTGAATGTGTAATATTTGCAAATGATCCTACGGTTAAGGCTGGTGCAATGACAGTATACGTAGGTGAAAAATGGAACAGGGCTATGGAAATATCTCGTGATAATCATATACCTTTCATAAGTTTTGTTGAATCAGCAGGAGGAGATTTGAGTGTTTCTGGCTCAGGTGGTGGTGAAAACCCTCCAGAGGCTCCCTCACTTCATCAAAATCATTTTGCCTCAACTGGAAGATTCTTTTATGACATGACCGAGCTTTCAAAATTAAGAATACCTGTAATTTCAGTTGTGTTTGGTTCCTCAACAGCAGGAGGTGCATATCAACCAGGGATGTCTGATTACAATATTTTTATCAAAGGACAGTCAAAAGCTTTTCTAGCTGGACCACCATTGGTAAAAATGGCTACCGGTGAAGAATCTGATGATGAAACTTTAGGAGGTGCAAAAATGCATTCTGAACAATCTGGATTATCTGATTATTTAGCTGAAGATGAAATGGATGCATTAAGAATATGTAGAGAGGTTGTTTCTCATTTAAATTGGAATAAAAAAGGATTAGGTCCAAAAAAAATTAGTACTGACCCAATATATAACTCAGAAGAACTCCTAGGAATAATAAGTGAAGATCTAAAGTCTGCTGTTGATATCAGGGAAATAATTGCAAGATTTTCTGATGGCTCAAAGTTTGAAGAGTTTAAACCTTTATACGGTCCAACAATGGTATGCGGATGGACCTCAGTTCATGGTTATCAAGTTGGTATTCTAGGTAATAATGGTCCAATCTATCCTGAAAGTGCAGAAAAAGCAGCTACCTTCATTCAGCTATGTAATAAAAGAAATATCCCATTGATATTTCTTCATAATGTCACTGGTTTTTTAGTAGGTAAAGATTTTGAAAGTCAGGGCATTATTAAAAAAGGGTCTCAATTAATAAATGCCGTATCAAACTCTACCGTACCTCATATAACATTTATAGTTGGTGCTTCTTATGGTGCTGGAACTTATGCCATGTCTGGAAAAGCTTTTAACAATAGGTTTACCTTCTTATGGCCAACAGCAAAAATTGCTGTCATGGGACCCGAACAAATGGCTGGTGTAATGTCAATTGTAAGAAAAGCCAAAGCATTAAGAGACGGAAAGGATTTTGATGAAAAAGCTGACGATGAATTAAAGAAGATGGTAATTGGTTATTTAGAAAAATTATCTAGGGGATTGGTTGCAAGCAGCATGGTTACTGACGATGGAATTATAGACCCGAGAGATACTAGGGATGTCATTGGTTTTTGTTTATCGATAATTAATAACATCCCAATTGAAGGAGCGCGAGAATATGGGGTATTTAGATTATGATTTATGACTCCTTACTGATTGCCAACAGAGGTGAGATAGCGTGTAGGATTATTGAAACTGCTCATGAAATGGGTATCAGATGCGTTGCAATATATGTTGATGCTGACAAAAATGAACCTTTCGTACATATGTCTGATCAATCAATCAGATTGTCCAATGGAGGCTATCTCGATAGTAAAGAGATTATAAAAGCCGCTAAAGATTCAGGCGCCCAAGCAATTCATCCAGGATATGGCTTCTTATCTGAGAATGCCTCTTTTGCAAGAAAAGTAATTAAAGAAGGTTTGATATGGGTTGGTCCATCGCCACACGTAATTTCTGTTATGGGAGACAAATTAAAAGCAAAGGAGCTTGCTGAAAAAGCTGGAGTCCCAACACTTCCGATGACATCAAACATTAAAAATGCAAAAAAAATTGGGTTCCCTCTCCTTATAAAAGCTGCTGCAGGTGGCGGTGGAAAAGGCATGAGAATAGTTCATAAAGAAAAAGATTTAAAAGAGTCCATTAAAAGCGCACAAAGAGAAGCTCAGTCAGGATTTGGAGATGACAGAGTTTTTATAGAAAGATATGTAGAAAAGTCTAGACATATAGAAATCCAAATACTTGGTGATGCTCATGGAAATGTTGTTCATCTAGGTGAGAGAGAATGCTCTATTCAAAGAAGGCATCAAAAAATTATTGAAGAATCACCCTCCTCTAGAATCTCCGAAGATGTTAGGGCCGCAATGGGTAATGCGGCAATCACACTTGCAAAGAAAATTAAATATAAGTCAGCTGGAACTGTTGAATTTTTATTTGATGACAAAACAGAAGAATTCTGGTTTTTAGAAGTTAATACAAGATTGCAAGTTGAGCACCCTGTTACAGAAGAAGTAACTGGAATAGATCTAGTTTCAGAGCAATTAAGAATTGCTAGAGATGAAGAATTAGGGTACACCCAAGACGATATCACCTTTATGGGTCATTCTATTGAAGCAAGACTTTATGCTGAAAATCCCGATAATGATTTTCTGCCTGAAACTGGAGAAATAATTGCCTTTGAAAGTGACCCTGAAAATGAAGCGAGATGGGACTCAGGCATTAGCATTGGCTCAAATATAGGAACTAATTTCGATCCTATGCTGGCAAAAATAATCTCTTATGCAGATACTAGAAATGATGCAATTTTAAAATTAATTCGCACTCTAGAGTCTGCTCATATTGGAGGCGTAATTACTAATCGAGAGTTTTTAATTGAGTGTCTTAAAGCAAGAGAATTTTATGATGGGAACACCACTACAGATTTTATTAACCAAGTTCAGCCTAATAAAAAACGCAAACTTACTCCAACTGAAATAGAGCATGCTGCTTCTATAGCGGCGCTTTGGATTCAAAGAAACAATAGAATAAAGACAGGTATTGCTAATTTTATGCCAACAGGATGGACTAATGGAAGGCTGCCTAAACAAAAAATTGATTTTGTTGTTAATGATAATGAACATAGTGTTTCATATAGATATTACAAAAATAAGGGATTCGTATTTGACTGGGGAAAAACTGGAATAATTCATTCAGAAGATGATTTTGGTCTTGATGTTGAATTTAATGGAAAAAGACATTATTCCAGAATAACTTTAAAAAATGAAAATATTCTCGTGCATATGCCTTTTGGTGATGTAATGTTAAAGATAAAACCAAGATTTGTTTTACCAGGGGTTGAAATTCAAGCTGGAAGTTTAACAGCGCCTATGCCTGGAAAAGTTATTGCATTGAATGTTAAAAAAGGTTCAAGAGTAAAAACAGGAGATGTTTTGGTGATACTGGAGGCAATGAAAATGGAACATTCAATAAAGGCTTCTCACAATGGAATAGTATCTAAAGTACTTATTACTAAAGATGATCAGGTAGAAAATGGAGCTCCACTTATGATTGTTGATTCAAAATAATGCAGTATTCAGAAAATATTCATAACTCAACATTGGAACCACTAAAGCCTTTAACTAAAAAACATAAAGAGATAATTGGCACTCTTGAGAAAATGCTAGAGAAAGGCATTCCAGAATTAACTATGTCTGAGCTTGCATCTAAGTTGAAAATATCTCTAAGAACTTTATATGAAATTGCTCCAAGTAAAGATCAATTAATCACAATGACTGTGGATAATATCTTAAAGAAATTAGGTAAAAGTGCACTAGAGCAAGTATCTAAAATTGAATCGCCTATAGACAAACTTGATACATATTTAAGCATTGTCAATCAGGCTGTTGGTCCAAAATTTGATGCATATATCAAAGGCTTGGGCAAAATAAACGGTTCGTCTGAGATGATTGATTATCATGAAGCTTTTATTACAAAGTACACTGAAAAACTCTTGGTTGAGGCTATAAGTGCTAATGAAATACAAAAAATAGATCCTAATGCATTTGCAATTTTACTTGGAGGCATTGGAAGAGAGTTCGCAAAAAGTAAAAACAGATCATCAATAAATGAATCTCCTGAAAAGTCTGCTAATTCAGTAACAAAAGTTATTTTAAAAGGAATAAGGTTGGAGAATTAATTTGAGTAAAAATGTTATAAAAATAGCTAACTGTAGTGGATACTACGGCGATAAGCTTTCTGCAGCAAAAGAAATGGTAGGCGGCGGTCCTATTGATGTTCTTACAGGAGATTATCTAGCTGAACTAACTATGACTATTCTTTATAGTCAAAAACTATCAAGGGGTGAGGACAAAGGATATGTTGGGACCTTTCTTAAGCAAATAAAAGAAATTGCTGAAGATTGTAAAACTAAAAATATAAAAATTGTCACTAATGCTGGTGGTTTAAACCCAAAATCAATGGCAAATGAAATTGAAAAAATTTTAAAAGAAATTTCTGTCGACTTAAAAGTTGCTTATATAGATGGCGATGATTTGATACCTAGAATTGATGAACTATCTCAACAAGGTGAGAATTTTGTCAATATGGATAAAGATAAAGCTTTAAAAGATTCTGGATTTGAGCCCTTAACTGCAAATGTCTATTTTGGGGCTTGGGGTATAAAGGAGGCTCTTGATAATGATGCAGATATTGTTGTTTGTCCAAGAGTTACTGATGCTGCAGTTGTAATTGGTCCAGCAGCATGGAAATTCAATTGGGATAGAAATAACTATGATGCTTTAGCTGGAGCATTAGCAGCAGGACATATTATTGAATGTGGGTGTCAGGCGACTGGTGGAAATTATGCTTTTTTTAAGGAAGTTCCAAGCTTTAATAATGTAGGTTATCCAATAGCAGAAATCGAAGAAAATGGTAATTTTACAATTACCAAGCACCCCAATACCGGAGGGTTAGTATCCGTTGGAACGGTAACTGCTCAACTTTTATATGAAATTAGTTCTCCTTCATATATCAACCCTGATGTAATTGCTCATTTTGATACTTTAAAAATTGAAGAAATTGCAAATGATAGAGTTTATGTATACGGATGCAGAGGTAGCTCACCTCCTCCATCACATAAGGTTTGCATTAATCTTGCTGGTGGATATAGAAACGGGATGGAAATTATACTCACCGGACTTGATATTGAAGAAAAGGCTAAAGTATTTACAGATACTTTGTTTAATTCTATAGGAGGCAAGGAACAATTTGATGAAGTGTCTATTGATTTACACCAAACTCAAAAAAATAATCCCAAAACAAATGAAGAAGCGATGGCTTCCCTTAATATATCTGTAAAATCAATGAATCCTGACTTAGTCGGAAGGCTTTTCACTGCGAAAATTGTTGAATTATCTTTATCAAATTTTCCTGGTTTCTTCGCACGAGGTGCTGCAAAACCTAATGGTCCAGTAATAGTCTATTGGCCTGCTTTAGTAGACAGCAAATATATTAAGGAAACAGTTAATATCAATGGAAAGAAAATTGAAATTCTTCCAACTAGTCAACTTGATTTTGAAGAAATTTACTATCAAAAGAAACCAATTAAAATTCCTGAGATTAAAGAAAATGAAGAAGTATCAAAAGTTTATTTTGGAGAAATATATGGAACAAGATCAGGAGATAAAGGTGGATGTGCAAATTTAGGTGTTTGGGCTAAAGATTTATCTTCCTATGCATTTCTATATAAATTTTTAACAGTTAAAAAACTAAAAGAACTTTTGCCTGATTTAAAAAATTACAAAATAGATAGATATGAACTAGCAAATATTCATTCTCTAAACTTTTATGTGCATGATATTCTTCAAGACGGTGTTTCTTCAAATAATAAATTAGATAGCCAAGCCAAATCTCTTGGTGAGTATCTAAGGGCTAAGATGATAGAAGTGCCCTCTTCAATACTAAAAGGAAAAAACTATGAGCAATAAGAAACTTTCTTTGGATGGTCTTATTTTTGAAGCAACCAAAGTTGTTATTAAAGATAATATTTTGACAATCACCCTAAATAGGCCTGATAAGAAGAATGCTATCAATGCTGTAATGATGAATGAAGTTAATTATGCTTTGGCATATGCAAAACAAGAGAGAAAAATTAGAGTTGTTGTAATAGATGCTGAAGGAGATATTTTTTGTGCTGGTGCGGATTTAAGTAATTCAAAATCTGAATCCAATGTTCCAAAATTAGAAAATCACGATGATTTAAGCCTGTCGATTAGGCATTTGTATAAGCCTGTAATATGCAAAATTCAAGGATCTGTTCTAGCTGGAGCTCTTTTAATGGTCACGAATGCTACTCATGCAATTGCAGTGAAGGATGCAAAATTTTCAGCACCTGAGATTAAGAGGGGATTATGGCCGTTTATGGTTATGGCTGGTTTATTTAGGGTTATGCCAAAAAGAGCTGGGTTAGATTTTATTAT